>Ga0208205_100161_pt1 | contig 9677 bp, 8 predicted proteins | sample DeeseametaMP1494_FD_184185 | JGI IMG/M metagenome (GOLD analysis project Ga0208205, IMG submission 184185) | Marine microbial communities from the Deep Pacific Ocean - MP1494 (SPAdes) | ecosystem: Environmental > Aquatic > Marine > Oceanic | place: South of Fiji, South Pacific Ocean | collected... | reverse complement strand
AATTGCAGTGGCCGTAGTGGCCGTGATGATGCTGGGAACAAGTGTTTCCGCAAATGAATGGAATAAAATTCGTATTGGTGTTGAGGGTGCTTACCCTCCATTCAGCAAGGTAGAGAAGGATGGGACCCTGGTAGGTTTCGACATTGATATCGCTATGGCACTATGCGAGGAAATTGGTGCTGAATGTGTTCTAGTTCCACAGGACTGGGACGGCATCATCCCAGCTTTGCTGGCCCGCAAATATGATGCGATCATAGCATCCATGTCGATCACAGAAGAGCGTAAAAAGAAAGTCGCTTTCTCGGGCAAGTATTACAACACCCCAGCTAAGTTTGCACGCAAAAAAGGCTCCGGTATCACGATTTCCAAGGCAGGTTTGAAAGGCAAAACCGTTGGAGTTCAGCGAGCGACTACTCATGATAACTTCATTACCGCGGAGTTTGGTGACAGCGTTGAAATCAAGCGCTACGGGACTCAGGATGAAGCCTATCTCGACGCGATTTCAGGACGCGTTGACTTGCTCCTTGCAGATTCAATTGCGATGGATGATGGTTTCCTGAAAACCGATAAAGGCAAAGGTTGGGAGTTTGTAGGGCCTGGCTATTCCGATCCAAAATATTTTGGTGTTGGTGCCGGTATCGCCGTGCGCAAGAGTGACGGTGAATTAGCGAAACTTTTCAGTTTAGCAATTAAGGTCATTCGCTCTAACGGTGTTTATCATATGATTAACGGCAAATATTTTGCCTTTGACGTTTACTAAGATTTATCTTGGCTGAGGTTTACCATAATACTCAGTGGATGCCTCTAAAAAGTTAGAATTTTTCTCTTATTTTGCCACGGAATTCGAGGATTCCGTGGCCTTCCCTTTTTTCCCTCACATTATTCAGGAATGTTTGATTTACATGGCTATTTTCCGATGATTCTGGAAGGAATGACGCTAACCATAGAAGTCGCCTTACTTTCCCTTTTAATTGCTGTCATTCTTGGTTTATTTGGTGCTATAGCCAAGCTCTCTAAATCCAGGATAGCCCGAAGCATTGCTACTGTTTACACTACTTTGATCCGGGGAATTCCTGATTTGGTACTGATGACCATTATTTTCTATGGTGGTCAAATCATTGTCAACAATATTGGAGACTCACTGGATTGGGACTACATAGACATCAGCCCTTTTGTTGCCGGAACCCTCACAATAGGTTTTATTTTTGGAGCATACATGACCGAAACTTTTCGCGGTGGCATCCTGGCTGTGTCCCATGGAGAAATTGAAGCGGCTCTTGCCTTTGGAATGCCAAGCTGGAAAGTATTTTTACGCATTACATTACCACTGATGGTGCGCCACGCTTTGCCTGGATTCGGAAATAACTGGATGGTTCTGGCCAAAACGACTGCTCTCGTTTCAGTGATTGGATTGCACGACATGATGTACAATGCAGGTGTTGCTGGAGGGGCCACTCGCCAGCCTTTTACCTTTTACCTGGTTGTTGCCCTGTTGTTTTTATGCATCACTGGACTTTCTGACCTTGGTTTACGTTGGGCCAATCGCCGTTATAGTGTTGGGGTACGTACGGTTTGAATCATGGATTATAATGTCATTATTGACAATCTCCCGCTTTATTTGAATGGGCTTTGGGTTACAATCCAGTTGGTCGTGATCGCCTTGGTTTCAGGATTTGGATTAGCAGTTCCTTTAGCCTTGATGGCAGTTTCAAAAACCTCATTATTGAGATTTCCTGCAAAGACTTATATTTATTTCTTTCGGGGAACACCGTTATTGGTGCAGATGTTCTTGCTCTATTACGGCATGGGCCAGTTTGAAGCAGTTCGTGAAAGCGTGCTCTGGATAATTTTCAAGGAAGCATATTGGTGTGCCATTACAGCTTTTGCCCTGAATACTGCGGGGTACACTGCAGAAATATTACGGGGTGCAATTGAACAAACGCCATTCGGGGAAACTGAAGCAGCCCAGGCTTGCGGCATGTCCAAAAGCACGATGTACCGCCGCATTATCCTTCCCGGTTCCTTCCGGCGTGCTTTACCTGCTTACGGCAATGAAGTGATTTTTATGCTGCATGGCAGTGCTCTTGCGGGAGTGATTACGATTGTAGATCTGTTTGGTGCAGCAAAAATAGTGAATGCCCGATATTTTGTACCTTTTGAGTCGTTCATCACAGCAGGGTTCTTCTATCTGTGCTGCACTTTTTGTATTGTCTGGTTTTTCAAGTGGGTTGAAAAACACTGGTACGCACATTTGCGGCCAAGAATTTCCTGAACTGTATTGCACAATACCTCAATTAGAGTTTTCATCTTACTAAGAAATTAAAATCACAATGGCGGCTAAGATCATTTCTACACAACCAAAAAACGACAACAGTTGCGGTTGGATTAAACAACTGCCGTCTCGCCAAAGTCGGCCTTATCTTTCCGGTGAACAGCATGCGGATTGGGTTGTGCTTGGTGCGGGTTACACAGGACTTACCGCGGCTCGGCAATTGTCGATTTTGCATCCTCAGTCACGCATAATTCTTTTAGAAGGCCAAAACGCAGGCGAAGGTTCAAGTGCCAGGAATTCCGGATTTCTAGTGGATTCGATTCTAAATGAAGGTCATTTTTCTGCATCCAATCTTGAGGAGTATCGGAAAAAGTATGATATCAAACATGCCGGAGTGGAAGCAGTTCAGCGGCTGGTAGCTGAACTGGACATTGACTGCGATCTGGAAGCAAATGGAAAAATTCATGCTACAGCAGTTAAGGACCATGAGAAAAAACTGCTGAATTTCAGCAAGTTGTTGTCAGAGCTGGAACTGAAACATAAAATTCTTGAAGGTGAAGAACTGCATCAGCGACTCGGCAGTTCTTATTACTGCATGGGCTTATGGACGGAGGGCGGAATATTGCTGCAGCCAGCCAAACTCGCACGTGGTATGGTAGAAAATTTACCGGAACAAGTGGAGTTGTATGAAAATGCCCCGGTCTTAAATTGGCGAAAACTGAGCCATACTGAAGGCTACCAATTGTATACGCCCTCGGGTCAGGTGACCTGTCAAAAACTGATTGTAACGGTGAATAGTTTTATGGCCAGTTGTGGCGTAAAATCGAATCGGACATTCCCCCTCACGCTGACTGCCAGCATGACTCGCCCATTGACCGAAAAAGAAGATGAATCTATTGGCCGGCCGGCTCCATGGGGAGTGTTGTCCGTTCAATCAATGGGAGCCACTGTCCGTTTAACAAAAGATCGACGGATTTTAATGCGTAACACTGTTGAAGCATGGCCGGCAATAAATATGAAATTCACCGATTTAAAGACCCGTAAAGCGAAACATTTAGAGGGACTGAAACGGCGTTTTCCCCGTCTTGGTGGTGATTTGTTTGAATCCACCTGGTCGGGTACGATTTGTATAAGCGGAAATAACGCGCATGTGTTTACAGAAGTAGAATACGGTATGTACGCTGCAGGCTGTTATAATGCCAGCGGAATTGGTTTGGCCGTTTTATTCGGAACCGAAATTGCCAACCTTGCCAGCGGAAACATGACCGACTCAATTGCGTTGATCCAAACTAACTCAAAACCAATGCTGCTTCCTCCACAACCTTTTCTTCGCTGGGGAGTCGGTTTGCGTCTCCTGCGGGACCGCTTTTTGGCGCGGCATGAGCAATAATTAATTCATTTAAGATAACCCCACTTTCAGCAGCGGGGAAGTTTTATGATAGGAATTTTACAGGATAGTTTATCTGAACGGTAGCCCCGCTCTCCGTAGCGGGAAAGCACAAAGGCGGGGGAGCAATTCCGGAACTGTAACCCCGTCATACTTAGCGGGGGAAACCAATGACAAGGAACAATTCCGGAACGGTAGCCCCGGCGAACTTTTCCGGAGCCTGAGCGGTGGCGAAGGGAAGCGCCGTCGAAAGGCCGTGCAGGGGAAAGGAATGGGCTTCTCCTAACCCATCTATGATTTAAGTTTTATTCAGCCGCATAAACCCCAATCCTGTATTCCCGTTTCCGCGGGAATGACAATTTTATTACAAGTTCATTAATGAAAAGTAGTGTTCCCTTTTTTGAAGGCGTGAAAGCGTAGGGGCGAAGCCCCTGCAACAACCGTGAGAACCACTTCGCTACTCGATTTTACGAATTTTATGATTACAGATGTATGCTTCCGCAGCAACACGCTGCGGAAACCGAAGGAGTGAAAGCCCTTTACAAATCAACTGCCGTGAGGTGTGTTGAAATCAGACTATTTGCTATTCCAACATTTTATGAGAGATAAATAAATTTTGGAAATTGCGCATTTAGACGTGAAATATTTTTAATGAAGTGCTATACTTTATTGTTTTATTTACCCATAAACCTTTAAAGGAGTTAATTAGATGTTTCCATTTGAATCAGTTGCATATGCCCAATCCGCGGGAGAGGCGTCTTCACAGAGTCCTTTTTTCCAATTTATCCCACTTGTATTAATCCTAGGAGTTTTCTGGTTTCTAATTATCCGTCCACAACAAAAAAAACAGAAAGCACACCAGCGAATGGTAGACAGTCTTAACAAGGGTGACAAGGTTGTCACAAACGGCGGAATCTTTGGAACAATAGTAAAAGTGGGAGACGACCGGATTACACTTGAAGTTGCAAGTAAGGTACAGATCAATATCGAGCGGCAGCAAGTCTCCAGAATGGATAAATAATCCGGTGTAAACAAGGATGAAAAAGAAGATGATTCTAAAGAAAAAAAGTTGCAAAAAAGGAATAAAGAACGCTGAAGAATTGAAAAAGTTAGCCCTAAATAATAATAAATCTATAACCAGAAATTATGGACATTAAACTTAAAGGATCCATCATACTCATTGTCTTGCTTGGAGCACTTTATTATGCGTTTCCTACGTACAAGGCCTACCAGACGGGTGTTGATCCGCAGACTGTGGACAACAAGGTAAATCTTGGTCTTGATTTACAAGGCGGTATGTACCTTGATATTGAAATAAAGGTAGATGAAGCGGTTAAGGAAATTTTACGCAGAACAGCCCTTGAGCTGGAAGATTTGCTGATTGACGAACAGGTGGATTTTGTTGAGGTACGTCAAGCAACAAATTCCCTGATTCTGGAAATGGAGCCCGGCAAAAAAGTAAATTTGGAGATTGCACCATACGATCGTTTCCTGGAGCAGTTTGATATGAATGTACAGGACGATCTTACTTATCTAAAACTAAAATCAGGGGAAGCCCAGCTTATACGGGAGAACTCCGTGAGTCAGGCACTTGAAGTTTTACGGAACCGTATTGACAGCTTGGGAATCAGCGAACCTTCACTACAGAAACAGGGTGAAAACAATATTGTTATCCAACTTCCAGGATTAAAAGACAGGGACCGTGCAATCGAATTGATTGGCCCACAGGCAATTTTGCAGTTTCAAATTGTCAACAATAATGCCACACCAAGCACCTACAACCGGCTGACTGAAGTCGTCAAATATGAAGAGGTTTGGGACAAGACAACAAACAAATTGATTTCCAAACGGCCTTATGTTTTAGATAAAAAGATATTAATGACAGGCGAGTTTATCAGAGATGCAAGAGTCCGGATTGATTCCATGGACAACAGACCCTATGTTGCACTTTCATTCGATTCAATCGGGGCGGATCGTTTTGCAAAAATCACACGCCGCAACGTTGGAAGAAACATGGCAATTGTACTGGACGACAAGGTACAGTCTGCGCCAGTGATCCGGGAAGCAATTACCGGTGGAGAAGCTTCAATTTCCGGACAATTTACAGTAGAAGAAGCTGACACTCTCAAAATCGTCCTGCGTTCCGGATCTTTACCTGCACCAATTGAAATACGTGAGGAGCGGACTGTAGGCGCCAGCCTTGGAGAAGATTCTGTAGATCAGGGACTGAAGTCATTAATGATCGGCAGCGCACTTGTTTTAATTTTTATGATTTTTTATTATCGGCTGGCCGGAGTTTTTGCGGCAGCAGCATTGATTTTCAATGTATTATTAATTATTTCAGTTCTTGGAGCTTTTGGAGCAACACTGACCTTACCGGGAATGGCTGGAATTGTGCTGACTATAGGTATGGCAGTTGACGCAAATGTTTTGATTTTCCAGCGTATTCGTGAAGAAATCAAACGTACTGATAACCCACGAGCAGCCATTCAGGAAGGCTTTGGTAAGGCTTTCCGGACTATTCTGGATGCAAACGTTACCACTCTTTTTGCCGCTCTTGCGCTCCTGCAATTTGGAACAGGTCCCATCAAGGGCTTTGCAGTCACACTCTCTGTGGGCATCATTGCAAGCATGTTTACAGCAATTGTTGTGACCCGTTTCTTTTTTGATTTTGTTTATTTACGAAAAACTAAATTGCGCTCACTTAGCATTTGATTTAACCATAACACAGCAGATCAGCTTACAGAAAGACTATGCAGTTTCTTAATTTTAAAGACGGTCAATTTATTGATTTCCTTGGTTACAAACGTTTAGCCGCATATATATCCGGTATTCTAATTCTTGCCGGCGTTGCTTCGATTGTTGCGCACAATGGTTTGAAATACGGTATAGATTTTCGAGGTGGAACAAATGTGCAAATTCAATTTTCGACTCCACCAAATCTGGATCAGCTGCGTAATTTTTTTGCTCAGAATGGCATGAAAAACGTGGTTCTGCAAACTTTTGGAGATTTGGCTGATCACGAAATCCTGCTTGGTCTTCCCATAAACAGTCCGCTTGGTACAGGCGAGAACCTGACTTCAGAATTACGGAAAATTCTTGAACCGCGACATCCAAAACTCGAAATCCGCCGCATTGAAACAATTGGACCGAAAGTCGGAGACGAACTTAAAATCAGTGCTGTAAAGGCCATTTTAATTGCGCTCGGATTGGTTTTGCTTTACATCACAATTCGTTTTCAATGGAGACAGGGAGTCAGTGCAATAGTAGCTTTATTACATGATGTGATTGTCGTTGTAGGAATGTTCTCAATTTTAGACAAAGAATTTTCATTAACTGTCGTTGCCGCCCTGTTGACGGTGGTAGGATACTCTCTCAATGATACCATTGTAGTTTTTGACCGTATCAGGGAAAATCAGGGTAAATACCGAAAAAAGTCGTTTGAAGAAACTATCAATTTGAGCATTACCGAAACATTGAGCAGGACCCTGATTACTTCCGGAACCACACTGTTCGTCGTGCTGTCTTTATTTTTACTGGGAGGCGAAATTATCCACGATTTCGCATTTGCCCTACTCGTTGGTGTGTTAATCGGTACCTACTCATCGATTTATGTTGCAAGTCCTTTGGCAGTATTCCTGACCAAATTAGTACCACCGGGTGGAACTGTTATCAAATCAAGCTGAGTTGTAAATGCCTGCCCCCGGATTCAGACAGTTTGATACATTGGCCGTAGTTGGTCTAGGACTGATCGGAGGTTCATTCGTCATGGATGTTCGCCGTTTAGGATTGGCAAAGCGCATTCTTGGTTATGACAACAATTCAGAATATAGGGCAGAAATCAGCAGCAGAAATTTAGTTGATTATCTGGCTGAGGCTCCAGACGCAAAACTGGCCGAAGCACAACTGGTTATGCTGGCTGTACCGGTCAAAGCCTTTGCTGAAGTGCTTTCAAACATTCGTCCCCATCTTTCTGCATCAGTAATTCTAACAGACACTGGCAGCGTAAAATCCCCTCTTCTTCAGTTGATGCGCACACCTGTCTACACAGGAATTCGTTTTGTCGGTGGGCATCCCATTGCTGGGTCTGAGATCTTCGGACCACTTGCTGCAAAGGAAAATTTATTTTCCGGTAAGCGTTGTATCCTTACTCCTGAAATGGACACTGATCGGGATGTTGTCCGCACAGTTTGTGAAATGTGGGAATCAATAGGTTCGATGGTATCAGAAATGGATGCTGAAGATCATGACCAGATGTTTGCTTCAGTCAGTCATTTACCACATCTGCTGGCTTACGCAAGCATTCAGGCAATCGCAGATTCCAGCACTCCGGAGGCCCTGAGTCATTCAGGTGCGGGTCTTAAAGATTTTTCCCGTATTGCATCATCCAGTCCTGAAATGTGGGCAGATATTTTTCTGGAAAATCAAGAGAATCTGCTCTCTCGTATGAATACATTCAAAGATGTTGTGGCTAAGCTTGAGGATGCAATTAAGAGGAATGATAAAGAAAAGTTAATTGAGCTTCTTGCCCAGGCTAAAACAGAACGTGACCGCTGGATGACCTAGTTTGTGAGAACAAAGCTATCAGTGTTTTATCTTTGGCCAGTAAGTTTCAAAATTAAACATGGGGGAATGACTACCCTGGTGACAACTCACACATGCCGATTTTGGTTCTTTATTCGCTGGATGGATTTTACTGTTTTCCAAGTGAGCTCTAGCAGGACCATGACAATTCTCACACTGTACATTTTTCAAATGCGGTGTTAGCTGGGAACTCAGAAAACCTGTTCCTCCCGCGAATTTAAGGACTGATTCTGAAGCATTTGTTGGAGCTACCCATGGTTTCAGTCCAACGACATGACATTCCAGACATTCCGGATCAAAATGCTTTCCCTTATTTTCCAGAGTTGCAAAAGCATGTGCGTGTCGACTATTTTTCCAAATTGCGGCAGCATTCGCATGACAACCGACACAGACTGCATTTCCGACAAATGGAGATTCTTGGCGCTGTTGTTCCATTCGGTCCAAGTTACTGAAAAACAGTTCCTTCACTGCTGCATCATAGGTCCGGAAAGTACCTTCCAATTCCGGAGCATCCTCAAAATTTGGACGCAGCCAGGTTACTGATAAATCTGCAGGAACAATTTCTTGATTATCTGGAATTAACTTTCCTGCTTTTGTCAATTTACCTGTTAATAACCCCTGTCCTTTTGTTGGAATCATTGGAAAAGAAACAGATCCTGTCTGCATTACCATAACCTGATTCAACTCATCGTCATTGCTGCTTCCTGCAACAATCAAATCAAATAAACCGGATCGCTCAAATTTTTCCAACTCTTCCACATTTCCGCGAAATAATAGAATCCGGTACAATCCTGCATTTTTTTTAATTTTGACTTTCCAGTCTGCTAACAATTCCGGATCTACCCGCAAGATAACCGGTGGCTCATTCTGATTCTGATAAACAAGATTTGGTGACAAATAACCAAATACAGTGATACCTTGCTCCTCCAGTTGAATTGTTTTTGAGCTTAAATAATGAAGGCTTCCGCTTTGATTACTGAGGAGATAAGGAATTTTTGGATCAAGCGACTGTAGGCCGTTCAGCCATTCGTTCGGTCCGACCAGGACTACTTGTGGAGCCAATTTTTTGAGTGCAGTCTGAATTAGCTGGATTTTAAGATCACCTTGTTCGGAAGGTTCAGGAAAGTTATTCCCCAGGTCAAAATATAAAAGATTGGGAATTTGGGAAAGTTGCTGTTTGAAAAAAGTGAGTCTGCGGGGAAGACCCCCCATGTCACCTTCTTCTGCACACCCACAAGGTTTTATTTCTCCTCGTAGGTCACCTGAAAATATTGCCAGAGATTTTTGACCAAGTGAAACTGTTGGAAAAAACAAGAAACACAGGAAAGTACATGCAACAATTCGCTGCATATTAATTTTCGGCGACACAGATTAATTCGCGGAAGGTGACTTTTCCGTCACCTTTTATACTGTCATCAGTTCCAAGGCTGCGCG
>Ga0208205_100157_pt1 | contig 9803 bp, 9 predicted proteins | sample DeeseametaMP1494_FD_184185 | JGI IMG/M metagenome (GOLD analysis project Ga0208205, IMG submission 184185) | Marine microbial communities from the Deep Pacific Ocean - MP1494 (SPAdes) | ecosystem: Environmental > Aquatic > Marine > Oceanic | place: South of Fiji, South Pacific Ocean | collected... | reverse complement strand
AGACTCATTATATTATGCAGTATTTTCAAGCAGTACAAATTGGAAAGCAGAGAGCAAACAAAGCGCAAATGGTTTTGTTTGATATATCTGGTTTTGCGATGCTAACTCTTACCACTAAGAAGATTGATGGAAAATTTGTTCCCGTGGGAGAGGAATCTTTTGTTACAGTGATTAAAACTGATGACGGTTTTGTTATACTTTTGGTAGACGAAGGCGGATTTACCAAGGCACAAACAAAGGCATTAGAGAAGGAAGAAGCAAAAAAAATACTCGACAAAGTTTTGGCTTCTGGTATTGCCGAATTTCCAAGCAAGGAGATAAAAATTTGGACTGACACATATCCTACTGTGCAAGACGAGTTAAAGTAATCAGCTTATAGAACTATCTCGGTTCCTACACGCAGACCCTTCATAGCATTTTCAATAGTTTTAATGTCCGCTTTGATAATTCTTGTTTTAATTTTTGATCTCTCAATTACTTTTAGTGCAACAATGTCCATAAGATCATAACCGCCAGCCATCGAATCTTCACGTACTAACATGTTGCGAAGATCCCTTATGTCTATTCGTGTGAATTTTTTAGCTTTTTTATTTTTGTTAGGATCCGAGTCGTATATCCCGTCAACGTCAGTGGCATTTAGAAACTCGGTTGCCTTTACTTTTTCTGCAATTAGTGCAGCAGTACCATTTGTACTTTGGCCTGGATGTAGCCCTCCTGCAACAACGATGAGACCGCTGTCCACTGCGTTTTTTACTTCAGTCAAAGTTGTTGGAGGATGAGGGTAAGCCTTGCCCTTTAATGCATAAATCAGCAGCTTGGCGTTTAGTCGCGATATCTCAATTCCAAGCTCGTCTAAAGTGGATTCGTCTGCTCCTGATGATCTAGCATGAGAGATAAAATATCGTGCAATCTTTCCGCCGCCAGCAACTATTACTGGTTGGTATGTTTTGCTTTTCTTTACAAAAAATGTTGCATAATCCTTCAACATCTTTGTCTGATCCATACTAAACACTTGACCGGAAAGTTTGATGACAATTCTTTTTTTCATTATTTCAGATCACCAAGGATTGATTTTGCAGCCATTTCAACTTTTTTTCGATTTTTTGCAGGGGTATAAACCCTTAAAATTTTCATAAACCCAGACATTACCGAAACAAGTTGAATGTTTGAAATTTGTATTTCTTTTGCTTTTGTTTTATTGTTATCCACCTCTAAGAGAATAATGGATTTGGACTCCTTTTTTGAAGGAGATAACGGAATTGAGGATGTGTTAGAACTGTCAACAAAAATTTCATTAATGTCTACCTTGGAACTTTTTGAAAGCTCTTCTCTAATATCTCGCATGCGCTTTTTTGTTATTGTAGTTCCAGTTAGAGCCAATTCAAAGACTGGTTTGAATAAATTCCTGTTTTGATAATCTGTAGCAATTTTTTTCGCGGTTTTTAGTTTGGAATTATGTTCAGGAAGGCTTAGCAGCTTGGAGAGAATTACTTCGTCAGACAATTTCAGATAATCATCAAGATTCATTGAGGTAAGCTCAAGTTCCTCTTCTGCTAGATTCATTGACTCTAACAGCATTACTTCGCCAGCCCTAACCGTCTTATGAAAATAGACGGCCTTGAACATCTGATATCTAGATATCATCATAGTTTCAAAATTTACTAGCGCTGACTTGTCAAGTGCCAGTTTGTTTTTGTATACGTCTAAAGAAAATGTCAGCCGATTGTGGTCAATCTTTGCGTGTTCAGCGCCCGTAAAGTGTCCGTCCCTAAGCAGGTAATCCATAATGTCAGCACTTAAAGCACCAGATATTATTTCATTCAAAAACTGGAATTTCGAGTCGCCGAAAGCCATCTTTGTTATGAATCTCTTATCGTATCCGTTTTTTGAAATCAAATCGCCAATCATTGTCTTCAGTATGATCTCTTTTCCTATGTCCTCATGGGAGTGTCTTTTCTTTTGTAGAAGCTCCTCAAAAATATGTGAAAATGGACCGTGCCCTATGTCATGTAACAAACCGGCAAATCGTAAATTTTGAATGTCATCAACAGAAATTAGTCCCTTTTCATAAAGTGCATGGCCAGCCATTGAAGCAATATGCATTACGCCAAGAGAGTGCTCAAATCTGGTATGCTGCGCGCCTGGATAGATTAAATGTGCGCTTGAAAGTTGCCGTATTCTTCTTAGTCTCTGAAAAATTGGTGTGTCTATGATTTTCAGCTCGCTATCATAAACTCTAACAAAATCATGAATAGGATCAATGATGTCAATGTGTGTCTTTTTCATGATCCTATTTTCTTGGAAATGATTTTCATAATTTCCTTATGAGTATTCTGTTTAGTGTCAGATGAAACCATCTTCCATCTGTGTTTTTTTGCAAGCCTGCGATATATTCGAGATATTTTTTTTGAAAAATTTTTATTTTTTTCAAATCTGTCCCTTTTAGATTTTTTGCGTGAAAATGAGTCGTCTTGTGAAGCGTCTAAAACAATAACAAGATCTGCCTTTGGAAGACCCTCTTCCAGTTTTTGTAACCATTTTTCCTTCAACCCGTTAGCAATGCCATATACAAGATTAGAGTGATAATACCTGTTCATTACCAATACAGAATTTTTTGAAGACGCTTTTTGTATCTCCTCAAGTTTTTCCAATCTGTTTGCTGCATAAAGATAATGAATAATTTCTGGAGGAAAATTTCTTTTTCCAGAAAGATGGTTTTTGATTTCCTTGCCGATAATGGTTGAATAATCAGGAAAGCTGAAAACTGCGGTCTTAATTTTTATTCTTCGCAATGCTTTTACCAACATTTCTGTCTGTGTTTTCTTTCCTGCTTGATCAAGACCCTCAATTGCAATAATCAATACTGAATGTGACTGTCTCAGGATTAAAAATCTATCAAAATTTATAACATAAAAAAAATCAATTAAAAAAATGGGTCTAGTAAAGCACGTAGCCAAGGAGTTTTTTAAGGAAGTAGATGACAAGTCAAGAGAGTTTTTTGAGTTTGTATTGCCACCTATTGACTTGCATGAAGAAAATGATAACCTAATTGTTACAGTAGACATTCCTGGCTTTGACAAGAGTGACATCAAGGTTTCGATGAATGGTAATGTGCTATCTATCAACGCAGAAAAAAAAGATGTGGCGAATGGCAGAACCATAATGAAGCAACGACCACGTGTAATAGATAAAAAAATGAGACTGCCAATAACTGTTAAAGAAGGAGAAGAGAAAGTAAATTCTGCAAAATATACTGATGGCGTGCTAACAATTGAAATCCCAATTACGAAGAAGGGAAAAGAGATCTCGCTAGATTAACGATTTCTAGATGCTACAAATATTCCCATAATTGCTGCAGACACAATCATTCCAATCATTCCAAGTGTTTCATTTGACTGGAACAGGAACGCAGAGCCAAAAAACACGGCTCCTGATAATATGCTTCCTGACAGCAACGTATTCGAGCCACGCCTACTTTTTTGCTGCAGAACGCGGTTCTCGTCCATGAATTTTTTTATCTCTGGTGCAATTGTAAGAGTATCGTCAAGTGCCTTTGCAAATCTTTTGAACGAGTGCTTGATCTCTTCTATGTATGCGTCCTTGATCAAACTTTCCTCTTCTAGAATTTGTCTTAGAACCTTGATGAACTTGAAATCAACCTTGTGTGTATGGTAGATTCCCTCGATGATGGTTGACATTCTAAGGTATAATGCAAGATGCTTTGGAAGCTTGAATGGAAACTTTGACATCGTCTTGTTGGCAAGGGTCATCAGTGCTTCTACTTCCATCTCATCTGGCTTTTTGCCATACATTGATTTTATGGACATGTCGATTCCCTTTTCTATCACTTCCCGGTTAAAGTCGGGTGCCAGCATTCCAAGCTCATCCATTGCGTTTACAGTTCTTGGTGGGTTTTTTTCCACAAGAGCAAGATAGAGGCGCACAAGGCGTAATCTAGTCTCATCGTTCAGCCTTCCAACCATCCCAAAGTCGTACAGGATTAATGTTCCATCATCCCTAACCGAGATGTTTCCCGGATGCGGGTCTGCATGGAAGATGGAATGTCGCAAAAGCATCGTAAAGAAGACCTTGTGTACATCGATGACTAGTTTTTGCCTGTCAATTCCCTTTTTGTCAAGCTCCTCAATGTTGGTTATCTTGATGCCTGGAATGTACTCCATCGTGAGTACGTTCTTTGTTGAATAGTCGTCATGCACCTCCGGAATTACTACGTTGTCGTATGGCTCCATATTCTTTTTTATTTTTTTCAGGTTTTCAGACTCTTTGGAATAGTCCATCTCCTCATGAATCGACTCACCAAACTGCTTCATTATAGGAATGATTGAGAATCTTAAATTTGGATCAACGAACTTCATTACAAAAGGAATTATCTTCATCAGAACCTTGAGATCTCTTTCTACTTGCTTTTCAATTCCTGGTCGCCTTACCTTGACTATTACTTGCTGTCCGTTCTTTGTTGCTCGATGCACCTGACCAAGTGATGCGCCGGACAGTGAGTTTTGATCCAGATCGTCAAACTTTTCTTCAATCTTGCCAATGTCTTTCTCAATTATCGGCTTAACTTTCTCAAATGGAACAGCTGGTACGCTGTCTTGTAATTTAGATAATTCTTCTAGATATGGTTGTGGCAGTATGTCTGCGCGTGAAGAGAGCCACTGTCCAAATTTTATGTAAACGGGTCCTAGAGATATACAAACGTTAAGAATTTTTCTTGCGTTTTTTCTAAACCTCTTTTCGTCAACATTATTTCCATCCTGTTTTATCCACAGTTTTCTGTCTTTGCGTAATGCAAGAAATACTGGCACTAACTTGAAAAAGACTTGGATTATTCTAAGTGTTGAAATATTTCTCGCCTCATTGAGGTTTTAATTTTTTAGATACACTATAGCTGATGTAGCCTGTTACTATAGAAGCAATTAAACCAGAAAGGATTGATGATTGTTTTGCATTTTTGTTTTTATTGTAAAGATAAGATCCTACCTTACTGCCGCCAATAATTGCGCCAGCCAAGCCAATCAGTACTTCTGGAGCATCCCACACCAAATGGCGTATTGGGTCACTCCTTGGATCGTATTTGTCCATGTGGACGGTATACTTGTCATCATACTCACGTATGTGCAAGTTTCCATAACGGTATTGCTTTTTTGCGCCCTTTTTGTCACCAAGCTTGGTCTCTCGTGCTCCTTCGAGCATGAATTGCCTTAGATGTTTTGGGACATCAATTTCATTCATTTTGATGATCGGGTATTTCTGTAATTGCTTATATTGTTAGCTAGAGCGATCTACACTATTTCAGGAAGTTGATTAATAATTAAAAGTGGAGAAAGAGATAAGCCAATCAAGATAATCTTAATTTGACTGTCTCTTTTCCATCATACCTCTTAAACGCATATTAAAAAAGATTTCAGTTAACAAATACTCATGCCTAGTCCTCAAAAAGAATATGCCTAAGATTCTGTCTTTTTACTAACGTATGGAATTTTTCCCTTTTTGATAAATGGAATCTTGCCTTTACTGTATAGTTTGTAACCAATTACAATTACAAATGCTAGAAAAATTAACCCGCCTATTATAGAGCCGTAATCCGTGTTGTCTGCAAATGGATTGATTGTGATGGTAGTATCATACGTAATGGTATGTTCATCACGAACTGCATCCTTGTATGAAACTATGATCCTAATGTCATGTTCTCCAAAACTAAGCAAGCCGTTAGATTCTATTGGCATGTTAAATGGAATCGGTGAATCAGGCTCTATTTCGTCGATGTACTGGGAAGACTCTCTGATGTTAGAATCACCTAGTGGCAGTAATTTGACAAATCCAAACAAACCATCAGCATTTCCTTCGTTTAGTATTTCACCAATTACCGTCTTCTTTCCTGACAGTTCGATTACCTTCACCCCATAAATCGACGGTTTGATCAAACCGTTAATGTAAAGGTCTGCAACTCTTATCAGCGATTGTTTATCTCCATGTGCATTGGAATAAGTTATCTTCATGGGAATACGCAGTGGCTCGTTTTTCAAACTTTCTGGAACAAACACATTAAATGAAAATGTCTTCGCAGAGTTTGGATTAATGTTTCCTATTTTCCAGTGATTTTGATCAAAAATTACTTTCTCGACATTTGTAGTAGATGTGCTTGCAGAAGAAATTGATGTGTCTGTGTTTTGTAATACTATGTTAACATTTGATAACGTGGCGGAGCCAGAGTTCGAAATTTCTAAAGTTACGTCATTATTTGTGATTGAGGTTATCACAGGAGTGAGAGATTTGAGATTTAGAATGCTTTCTCCTGGTAAAGTAAAAGTAAACTGAAATGAATTCTGTCTTACCCCAGATGATTTTAGCCTTGAATAATCAATTTCAACAGAACCGGGATAGGTCTTGATTAATGCGCCCTCAGATATATCAAGGTAGAATGTAAGATGAAAATTGCTTCCTGTCGTTGCCTTTGCATTGCTGCCGGCAAGGATTGGATAGTTTATTCCCTGTGGTGACTGGAAGTATGTCGGTAGAGATAGCTGTCCTTTAATGCCAACTATATCGGTTGTTGATATGTTAGCAAATTCTACTGTAAATGGAACGTTTTTGTCACCTGGTCCAACTTCCATCTTTTCCGTTGAAGTTCCAAAGTAAGCATCAAGTAACTTTACTCCAACTATGCCCGCTCGCGTAACTCCTTGTGGGGGCTTGTCATCAAGCTGTCCATAAGCATGAAAGACTGGAATGCTACAAACTAGCACTAACAAAAAAACAAGTTTTGTGAGATCCATTATGCAACAACCTCCAGCTCTGGGGAGTGTTCTCCCTCAAATGCACGACCATCCTTAATTGTAATAATTCGATCAACGTCTCCAAACTGTGCTCTCTCGTGAGTTACAACAATGAAGGTCTGCCCCAGATCCTTTGCCATCTTCTTCATTACTTCTATGACATTTTTTGCAGTAACCGAGTCCAAGTTTCCCGTAGGTTCATCTGCTAAAACTATTGTTGGATTGTTTACCAGTCCACGCGCAATGGCAGCCCTCTGAGCCTGACCGCCAGAAATTTTGTTTGCCCTTTTGAATAATTGATCTTTCAAGCCAACTTTTTCAAGAATCTCCTTTGCCTTATCACCGGTTGAAGAATCAAACTGTATTTGGCTGGGAAGAAGGACATTTTCTAATACCGTAAGATCAGCCAGAAGATTGGCAAACTGGAAAACAAAGCCTAGTTTTTTATTTCTAAAAGTAGAGATCTCGTTATCAGTTAAGTTGCTGGTGTCAAACCCATCTACCAGAACTTTGCCCTCCGTTGGCTTATCCAGCAATCCAATCATGTTTAGTAAGGTAGATTTTCCGGAACCAGAGCTTCCTATAACCAATACAAATTCGCCCTTTTTTACAGAGAATGAAACGTTATCAAGTGCTCTAACCTTGGTTTCTGCTTCCCCGTAGATCTTGGTCACATTTTCTAATTGTAATGCAACATCAGACAGCTCTCATCGCCTCCACTGGTTGTTTTTTCGTAGCACGATACGAGGGATATATTGACGCAATCATGGCCAGAATGAATGCAATGAAAGCTGTCTCACCAATTTTTTGCCAGTTATAGTTAACCTCTAGTGCCAAACTGCCCCCAAACTCCATATTTGTTATTTTGGCATAGGTAGTATAACCCAGTCCTAATGCAGTACCTGCACCAGCACCCATTGCACCAATAATCATTCCCTGCATGATGAACAGAATCAAAATGTCTTTGCGTCTAGCACCAATTGCTCGCATAATACCAATTTCCCTTGTTTTGCTGTTTACTAACATCATTTGTATGGTAAGGATGGCAAAGGCAGATGACCCCATTCCGAAATAACCAATTAAATTAATCATGGCAATTCCGGATCTAAATCCTGCAAGAGTTGATTCCGCAGATTCTTCAATAGTTTCAGCCCTTAGGTTATCATTTGGAAATGCCTGTAAGAATTGGTTTTTAATTTGTTTTGCGTCATAGGGGCTTGCTGATTCTTGCAATCTAACCATAATTGATCCTGATTCACCTGATCTATCCAACATGTCACGCAAAGTGTCTATGTGAATGATGACACTTCTGTCAAATCCCTGTCCACCTGCAGTTCCAGAAATGCCAGTTACAACGAACCGCTTTTTTTGGTCGATACCCCATTGATCTGTTATAGTAAGTTTTACACTATCACCAACCCGGACTGGTTGGCATTCACCTATGTCGACATCTCCTGTTACTGTTGGGTCAGTTCCGCTAGACATGAAAAATCCGCCTCGGGAACAACCTCCAAGATCAGATGCAACCGATTCTCCAACAACAATTGAGTTGCGCGCATAGACATATTGCCCATCACCTACCGTTTCGTGGATAGTTGATGTTCTAATGTCAGAAATGGGATCAACACCAAGAACAGGTACGTTAAACTTCTCATGTTGCTGTCCTAAAATTCTAGTCTCTGCAGTTGCCGACGCTTCTAACCTTGGCGTTGCTGCCTCAACGCCTGGAATTCGTTCAAACCAATTAATTAAAACAGTATCTGATTTTTCAATGGTAGATTTCTCTTCGTCATAAACGTAAATGTCTCCAAAACGATATTCTGACATGTCACGGATTATGGCATCATAGATTCCCTGAAAAATTACAAAATTTACATTGATTACTAAAATTCCAATCGAGACAGCCAGCACAGCCCCAATCAAGCTTCCCCTTTTGTTTACCAGCATTCTCTTTGCCAGATGAAATCGGTAATCCATGTACGAAATCTAATTGTACAAAATATAAAGGATCTGTATCATAGTACTAGTATATAGGACATAATTAACTATAATAACCACTAATTATAATATACATACATTGAAACTTAACAAATTAGACAATTATGATATGAAAATTCTTGCAATTTTAACTATTGACTGTAGGACGCCGGACAGGCAAATTGGAAAAAAAGTTGGTTTGTCAGGCGTTTCTGTAAAATCACGAATAACTAAAATGGTAAGGTCAGGAGTTATTCAAAACTTTACCATCAAAGTAGAACCACCGTCTTTGGGATATGGTGTAATCTACATGATCGCGCCAAGTGACGATGAAGCTGGTATAGTAAAAAAGCTAAGACTGATTGGCGAGCCATTTTTTGTTGTACCATGCCTTGGTGACATAACGGCATGTGCAATCGTCGTGGAAAAAGACCTAGATCAAAAGATAGAGTTGGTGAAAAATCTCATTATGAATGCTAGGATCGTTCTAACCATGGATGCAAAAGATTCTGAGTTTAGGGCGGATCTAACAAAAACTGACTTTAAGATTCTTGAAAAGCTGTTGAAAAACCCAAAAGAAAAAATTGAAACCATTGCCAAATCTACAAAACTGTCGACAAAAACCGTTACAAGAACTATTGAAAAATTTGAGGCAAATCCGGCAATTCAATTTACCATAATTTATGATCCAAGGAAATTAGAAAAGTTCATTGCGTTTGCACTCCTTGCGATGGTGCAAGGCAATATTAAAAAAATAAAAAAAGAGATAGAGACTAGTTTTGGCGACAATTTCTGGCAGGTTCCCTTTACTGCCAAGGAATTGTTGGTTTTATTCATGTACAGTGATAATATCTATAACGCAGACACAATGCGCCATAAGATCAAGGAGATTGATGGTGTAGCCTTTACGGAAGTGTTTTTCCCGAAAAAGATAACGATGCCAACAAACTGGATAAGCAATTCAATCAAAAATGCAGCAAGATCAGAGAAGCTGCACGTGCCGATCAAACAAATTATTTGATCGACGTT
>Ga0208205_100150_pt1 | contig 10064 bp, 8 predicted proteins | sample DeeseametaMP1494_FD_184185 | JGI IMG/M metagenome (GOLD analysis project Ga0208205, IMG submission 184185) | Marine microbial communities from the Deep Pacific Ocean - MP1494 (SPAdes) | ecosystem: Environmental > Aquatic > Marine > Oceanic | place: South of Fiji, South Pacific Ocean | collected... | reverse complement strand
CATTGACGCTGGCAATAAAACTTACACAAAAAGAAAACCTTGTTGCAACAAAGATTCCACCATATGCAGATTTGTTGAACCAGGTTTCTGCCACCAACGAACAACAGGATTATGAAAAAACTATAGACCTCCTGGACGAGGATATTGCCAACCGAACTCCGGACGAACAACGAAAAGCACTAAAAATTTCCGGGCTTATGTCGGTACTTGTTGCATCAAAAAAATTAAAGCGGGCAATTTCAACCATTGACGATTATGACTTGCCTGACGATCCTGATTTGCGAGAGATTTCTGCAGCATTGTCTGAATGGCTAAGTAAGAATTTGGTAACAAAATAAAAATCACCTCAACTTTAAACTATCATACGTTTAAGAAATATCAGAATTTCAAATTCGCCTCCTTCCGCTACCAATTTAGACCAACCCGCAAACATCAAACTTTTTCCCAAGAATAAATTTAGCTAGAAACCTGCTTAGCAGCTCTCATTCAGCTCACAGTCCCACAATCAGTTTCTCAAAGTTGAACAAGATTACACTTGTAAATCATCCAGAAATAAAAAATAATTTTACTTCTTTTGCTTGTTTCGAATTGGGATTCCATATAGAATCCTATTGCTCACTTTTCTAGACCTATACCTGATTACGATTTGATTTACTAATGTTACTGTTAAAACTTGCAAGTAGCCCTGTAAAAGAACTTTAATATAATCCTGTCTTTGTTAGAAAGACACCTCGGTTCAGGCTGCTTTGACAAAATTAAACCTGAGATGTACTGTTTAACCACCACAAAAAACTGACTATGAGTGAAACTTCATTTTCTTTGGAAGAATATAATATTCATCCACGTACGATCATTCGCAATGCTTCCCCTTCAGTCTTATATGAAGAGGCTTTGACATACGAAGCTGATGCCACTATTTCATCTGCCGGAGCCTTAATTGTCTCTTCATATGAAAAAACAGGAAGAAGCCCGAAAGATAAAAGAATCGTTGAGTATCCTGATATTATGGAGGATGTATGGTGGGGAGATATCAACATGGGCATGGACGAAGAAACATTTATGATTGCACGAGGTAGAGCTGTCGATTATTTAAACACCTGTGAAAGGGTTTATGTGGTTGACGGCTTTGCAGGCTGGGACCCAAAATACCGTCTTAAAATCAGAATTGTCGCAACTCGGCCTTATCATGCTTTGTTCATGCACAATATGCTGATCCGTCCCAGTAAGGAAGAGTTAGCCGATTATGATGATCCGGATTATGTGATTTTCAATGCCGGACGTTTCCCGGCAAATCCACTCACCAAACACATGACGTCGCGTACCAGTGTTGAATTGAGTTTTGATCGCAAGGAATTTGTAATACTTGGTACAGAATATGCCGGAGAAATGAAAAAAGGCGTTTTCACGATCATGAATTACATCATGCCAAAACAAGGTGTTCTGTCAATGCATAGTTCCGCAAATGTGGGAAAATCTGGAGATGTAGCTATCTTTTTTGGTCTGTCCGGAACAGGAAAAACGACCCTTTCTGCAGATCCGAAACGGCAACTTATTGGGGATGATGAACACTGCTGGACCGACGATGGAATTTTCAATATTGAAGGCGGCTGCTACGCAAAGTGCATCAATCTTTCTGAAGAAAAAGAGCCGGATATTTTCAAAGCAATCCGTTTTGGTACTGTGCTGGAAAATGTGGATTATGACGAAGAAACCCACATTGTCGATTACGATGGAACCTCTCACACTGAAAATACACGTGCCTCTTATCCGATCGACTTTATTTTGAACGCAAAAATTCCTTGTGTAGGTGGGCATCCGCAGAATATAATTTTCCTTACTTGTGATGCTTTTGGTGTATTGCCACCGGTCAGCAAACTCAGTTCTTCACAGGCTATGTACCACTTCATCAGTGGTTATACCGCAAAAGTCGCTGGTACTGAAATGGGAGTCACAGAACCAGAAGCAACGTTCTCCGCCTGTTTCGGTGCTGCCTTCATGGTATGGCATCCAAGTAAGTACGCAAAACTTTTGGCAGAACGTATTGAAAAAAATGGAACTTCAGTCTGGCTGGTAAATACCGGGTGGAGTGGAGGAGGTTACGGAGAAGGTGAACGTATGTCACTCAAATACACCCGTTCGATCATTGATGCTATTTTAGACGGATCATTGAAAAACACACCTTCTGTAAATAATGAATTATTCGGATTTGAAGTTCCAACTGAATGTCCGAATGTTCCGGATGAAATCATGCAGCCCAGAAGAACCTGGTCTGATGCAAACGCTTACGATCAAGCGGCCCTCAAATTGGCAAATATGTTCAAGGAAAATTTTAAACAATTTGAGGAAGGTTCCAGCCAGGAAATTATTCAGGCTGGACCAAACGTGTCCTGAGTTTTTCATTACTCTTCCTGCTTTGCGCCGTGTTTATGCCGGCGTCCTGCCTTCCTGTAAAAAAACATTCCAACTTCTGTTATTCATCTCCTAAGACTAAAAATGTTGCAGTCGTAAAAAGTCCAAAACCGTGTCATTTCAGCGGGAAAAGAAAATAATTTTGCAGGTATTTAACTTGTCAACGGCAGATAAATTGTGATGAAATTATTGATTAATACATATTCAAAACAATCCTGACCATATAATTCGAAAATGATAGAAAAACTCTGTGAAGAAATGATCCGGAATGAACTAGACTTGCTGATCGTAGTTTCGTCCGATGAACATCTAAACGAATACCTGCCCGTCCAAAATTGGCGTTTGAAAGCTTCAACAGTCACTGAAAGTTCTTCGGGATTTTCCGGCTCTGCCGGAACAGTTGTTTTTTGTATTGAAGGACGTCCTCAGCTTTTTGTCGATTCCCGCTATCATTTGCAGGCTGAGCAAACATGTTCAGAAAATTTTGATATTCAAAAACTTGGAAATGAAGGGGTACTTGAACCGCAGAAATGGATTGCAGCTCAAACACAAAAAATATTAAAAGTTGGTGCAGATCCATTTGTGATGAGTCCAAAAGTATGGCGGCGCTATGAAAAAGCCCTTGGCAAATCCGGACACACTTTGGTTCCAGCAACTCCCAATTTGGTGGACACAGTATGGATAAATCGTCCAAATCCTCCCAAAAAAGAGATTTATCCACTGGCTTTGCAATATACCGGAAAAGACAGTAAAAAGAAGTTGCAGGAGATCCGGAAAGAATTGAGTGAATCCGGAAAATCTGATGAATCAAAACCGGATGTCTTACTGCTCACAATGCTCGATGAAATCGCCTGGCTCACGAATATGCGTGGGAGCGATATTGAATTCAATCCGGTTTTTGAAGCTTATGCAGCAATTTTTGCGGACCGTGCAATTTGCTTTTGTCATCATCCGGAAGCAAATTTAAACCTGCACCGTCCAGACTGGGAGTTCCGGCCTTATGAAGATTACGTGAGTTTTTTAGCAGATCTTGCCCTGCAGAAAACAATCAAAGTCTGGATTGATCCCTCAACGATCACGATGGGTTCTCGCTTAGCATTTTCTGAGGACCAGGTTTTCGAAAAAGAAAGTCCCATTGTTTTGTCAAAAGCACTTAAAAACTCAACTGAAATAACTGCCACAAAATATGCTCATAAACAGGCCGGTGCAGGAGTTGTCAGAAGTTTACAGCGTTTGCAATGTGCGTTTCAGGCAGGGCTGCCGGTAACGGAAAAAGTATACGCAAACTGGCTTTATGAAGAATATGCAAAGGCAGAGGAATTTTCCGACCTCAGTTTCAGCACAATCGCCGGTTCAGGACCGAATGGTGCTATTGTTCATTACGGAAATCCGGACTCAGAAAACCCAATGCGAAGTGGAGATTTGCTGCTAGTAGATTCCGGAATTCAATGTGCCGGCGGAACCACAGATGCAACTCGAACTGTAATTCTTGGAAAGCCGGATGAGAAGCAAAAAAGGATTTACACATTGGTGCTGCAGGCTCACATCAGACTTGCCCGTCAAATTTTTCCAGAGGGAACAAACGGAGCTTCACTGGATTCCATTACCCGTTCAGGTCTCTGGAATGCAGGATTGGATTATGGACACGGAACAGGACATGGCGTCGGTGCATTCCTGAACGTACATGAAGGACCGCAACGTATCTCACCAGTTGCACACGATGTGGCTCTGCAAGCAGGAATGGTGATCTCCAACGAACCCGGATATTACGAAAACAACTGGGGCGGAATTCGTCTTGAGAATCTTTACCTAGTAAAAAAAGCAGATAAGTTTCCTCAGCATCCAGGTGGAAAGGGCTGGCTCTGTTTTGAAGAACTGACACTGATCCCATTTGACCGCACACTGATTGATAAAAATTTGCTTTCAGCAGAAGAACTAAACTGGCTGTATGATTATCATGGTCGTGTTTTTAGTGAAATATCACCTATGCTGGATAATACGGAAGACTTCCAGTGGCTGACTTGGGCTTGCGGAATTGATTAAATGAAAATCCTGACTCCCGCAAAAATAAATCCGCTGCTTTATATTTTAAGTAAACGTGAAGACGGTTTCCATGAATTGTATATGCACATGGTTCCAGTCAGTTTATTTGACACATTGACCTTCACCCATAATGATGGACAAGGACTGAATTTTAAGGTGAGTGGAGCAGAGTTTTCTGAGCCTCCGGAAGAAAATTTGGTAGTTCGAGCCGTACGTATTTTTGAACTGGAAAGCGGGGAAACTGTAAATCTAAATGTAATCCTGGAAAAACATATACCTTCCGGTGCGGGACTTGGCGGCGGAAGTGGAAATGCGGCTGGAACTATACAGGCTTTGAATCATTTATACCGGAGATCTTCAGAAACTGAAGGGCTACTGTCTCCGGAAACTATTCTTGCAATTGCGTCAGAACTTGGTTCAGATGTGCCTTTTTTTCTTGAACCATCGCCCTGCGAAATAAAGGGGCGTGGTGAAAAGATAAAACCACTGCTTGAATTTCCAAAACTCTTTCTCATCATTATAAAACCACCTCTTTCAATTTCAACTAAGGAAGCATACAAAAAATGCCTGCCGAAAAAACAAACTAACTTACCAAATGTATGCTCAATTGATGATTTGAAAAGTTACTTTCAGAATCAGTTTGAAACATCTTTACTCGTACAATATCCGGTCTTGTCTGAACTTAAAACTTTATTGCTCGAAAATGGTGCATTTGGTGCATTGGTCTCAGGTAGCGGCTCTGCCGTTTTTGGTGCATATTACAATAAAAAGTTGCAAAATCAGGCACTTAAAAAATTGTCATGTCTTACTGTCGGCGATATATTCTCTTGCGAAACAATGGTCACTCACAGTTATTATTGAACCAGAATTTCATAATACCAAAAATAAATAAGTACCATTGGCTGCTGATCGTTTTCGCAATCATTCTTGTGGGTTGCAGTACAAAAACTGTAGGCCCCCCTGGTAACAGACAATTCGGCAATACCCGTATCTGGAAACAATCCAACCCGCGTATTAAAAAATACGTTCAAGTTTACAGCAATAATAAACATGTCAAAACCTGTTTGGATAGAGCAACAAACAGCAGATATCTTCACTACATTCATCGGGTTTTTTATAAATATAAACTGCCTCCGGAACTTGCACATTTGCCAATACTGGAATCGTGTTTTGACACAAGAGCTGATTCCGGAAGTGCACGAGGCATGTGGCAATTCACAAAATCAACCGCAAAAGATTATGGCCTGCGCGTAAGCTGGTTATCCGATGACCGGCTTAATTGGCGAAAATCTACACATTCAGCCGCGCGTTATTTGAAAAAACTGGGTGAAATGTTTGACAACAACTGGGAATTGGCATTGGCTGGCTACAACGGAGGACCAGGTTATATGTCACGACAAATAAAATCTCAAGGCACACGAAATTTCTGGGAGCTTGAACTGCGCAAAGAAACACGAGAGTATGTACCAAAATTTCTAGCAATGTTGAGCGTAGCACGTAAAAGATACCCGGAACTATATTTTCAGGGCTCACCACGAGCATGGGCTACATCAGGATAAAATGCTGCTAATTTTACAGAATAACAGGACTTGATTCTGGATTCAGCAGTTGGTACATTTCAATCAATGGGTTGAAAGAGAAAGTTCAAATCAAATTATTTTATAGTTTGGTCTTCTTTCACAAATTATTAATTTTATAAGATTAAAAAGGAATTGCTATGGCAGATGAAGAAGAAGGAGGAGGAGGAGGAGGTGAAAGCAGTGGCGGCGGAAAAAAGAAGAAGATCATTATAATCGTTGCTGTAGTGCTTTTACTGATCATTGGCATCGTAGTTTTTTTGCTGATGTCTGGAGATGAAGAAGAACAGTTACCGGAAGAAGAACTGCCGGTGACAGACGTGGCGGAACCTCTTGCCGAACCTATTTTTCTTCCTCTTGAAAGTTTTGTGGTGAATCTCAAAGACGGCCGTCGTTTTTTAAAAGCCTCTATCCAGCTGATGCTCAGTGAACCTGGTGCAGCCGCTTATCTGACAGTACGCCTGGTTGAGGTTAAAGACATTGTACTGGCCGAACTGCAGGAATTGTCAATAGAAGATGTCAAACAATCAGATGCCAGAGAGGCTCTGCGGCAACGGTTAATCAGTGCCATAAGTCAGATTTTTCCCAGCAAGCCGGAATGGGAAGATCCTGAACCAATAAGAAAGGTTTTGTTTGAGGAATTTGTAATTCAGTGATCCACGTTAATCACAGTCTTAATCCGGATACTGAAAAGTCTGGATTCATCCAGGTTTTGAAAAAATATCGAATGTCTGATGTGTCTCCAATTGATGACAGGCAAGGAACTTCGATGAAAGATAATTTACAGGTTATTTCCATCAATAGAAAAGAATTCCGGTCGGCTGACAAAGTTGCGAAGAAAGGAATTGCCCTGTTTCTGTTGCTGACAGCCCTTTTTTTCTTTGTATCATCTTTGAATGCAGCAGAGGAGGAAGTTGAGGAAATTAAGGTAATTAGAGAAGGACCTCCTCCACTGGAAGATCCTCAATATTTGGATCTTGGTACTTTCGTAGTAAATATGCCCGGAGACAAATATTTTCTTAAAAGCAGCATCCAGTTGGCTTTTGAAAATTCTGCCGCAAAAGAATGGTTGCTGGCAAGACTTCCAATAGCAAAAGATCTTATAATCACTCATCTCAATTCAATTACAGTTGAACAGTTTGATGACACTAAAAGCCGGGCGGTCATAAAAAATGATTTGCAAATCCGCCTGAATTCGTTGTTTCCCAATAAGGCTGTTTGGGAGGATTCTGTTCCAATACGAAGAATACTATTTTTGGAATTTTACCGACAATAGCATAAATAAGATTGCAAAAAGTAAAATAAGCCTGAAATCTGATATAAGTTTTATCAAATGATGTTTTTGGTTGTAGAATTTCCTTTAAACTTTTAGCCTGAAACATAAACAATTAAACCAGTATTTTTAACTATTGATCAATGGCAGAAGAAGAATCTTTTGAAAACCTGGATGACCTGGACTGGTCAGATGTAGAAAGTGAACTAAAAGCTAACAGAGACCAGATCCTCTCTGAAGCGAAATCTGCAGACAGCGGTGGTCAAAAAGAAGGAGATAATGGAGATGAATCCGGAAAAGGAAATGGTGAAGGTAGCACGTCAAAGACTCTTCAATCGTCGGGTGATATTGACATCAATTTTCTGTTTGATGTACAGCTTTCCATTGTTGTAGAAGTTGGACGTGTTCAAATGCTTATCAGCGACCTGTTGGAACTGGATGAAGAGTCTATAATCGAATTGGACAGTCTTGTAGGACAACCTTTGGATATCCGCGCCAACGATTTGCTGGTTGCACGCGGGGAAGTTATTGTAGTCAACGAAAAATTTGCTGTACGGATCACGGATATCATCAGTCCGGACAATCGCTTTGCAGCACTCTGAGGAAAAAAAGCATGAGTTTCGCAAAGCCAACTTGGCTAAAAGCAGGAATTGCGCTGGCGCTTTTGTCAAATTGGATTTTAGTTGCTGCCGCATCAGAAGTGCGTACTCTGAAAAACATTGAGGTTGTTTCCATTGGAAGTACAGAGCAGGTTCGCCTGGAGTTCGATGGTAAATTTTCTGGAGAACCACTAATAAATTTTGAATCAGGTTCAATGAGCCTGCGATTTAGTTCTACACACACTGATCCTGCACTCCCCCTGCTGACTGCTGCAAAAGACAATACTTTAATCAAGGCAGTTCGTGCTGTTGAATTTCCTGATACACATTTTGTCCATCTGGAAATTTTACTCCAGTCTCCACGGACACTACTGGATCATCCAAAAATTACCCACTCCGGAAACTACATAATCCTTGGTTTTCCCAACAATTTTTCTGCCACACCCGCACTTTCAAGTACAAACGTCCTGACAAAAGAAATTGAAAAACGTGTAAAAGCCGACCAGTCTTTCCCCTCTACTTTTTCCAAAGAATCTACAGATGAACAACCCTCATTTCTGGCAGATGGTCTTCTTCCTACACCAGAACAAGATTGGGGTTCAACAATGCTGACACTGGTTTTGTCTCTGTTATTCGTTTTATTTCTCATTTATTTGATAGCTTTTATATATAAACGTTTCTTCAGTAGTCGATTTTCCTCAATGCAGGGTAATGTACGCATTCGTCAGGTTTCAAGCCATCATGTTGGACCAAAGCAAAAAATTATAGTTTTCGAAATGAATGAAAGAAAGTTCGCCTGCGGTGTAACACCTACATCCATCAATTTGATCGCAGAATTACACGATGAAACAGATCCAGGAATTATCCATTCGATTCAGACTGATGAAAATGCTAAAGATTTTAATATTGATCAGACAGGTGAATCTTCTGAAATAGATCCGGAGCAACCCTTTGAGCAAACTAAAACGAATGTACCAAATAACAAGAATAGTAAAGATAACTTTGATACTTCAATTGAATTAGAAGGCCTGGAAAAAGACATTTTCCTTAAATCTAATGTTGAAAACCGCAATAGCCTGGAAGAGTCAAACAATCATAATAACGAATTAAAATCAACAATCAAAACTCATTTTTCAAAAATTCCGACAAAAACTAAAATTATGCCTCATGGGAATCCTGTGATGCAGCACTTTGCAAGCAAACTTTCAGAACGTCTAAAATTCTTAAAACCCATCAAATAGAGTCCATGCTGTATTTTCAATTCGAAACTCAATTAACTGAAAACATGGAACAAGTTGCAACGTCGGGCTCAGGCTTCAGAAAATCTTTTTATTTATGTAAAAGTATAAAGTTTTTAATTCGCAGCCTGCTGTTGCTGTCTGTTTTTTGTGTAGGAATGCCGCTTTATGCACAATCGCCAATTCCAGGCATCAACATTTCCGTTGACACTGCAAGTTCACCCCAACAGGTAGCAACTACATTGCAGATCGTCTTTTTACTGACGATTCTAACTATGGCACCGGCTATTTTAATCATGACAACTTCATTCACAAGATTTGTGATTGTGTTGTCATTTTTAAGACAAGCTATTGGAACTCCGCAGGCTCCATCAAATCAAATCGTGATCGGCCTTGCACTGTTTCTTTCTTTGTTTGTGATGATGCCGGTCTGGGAAGAAGTCAACGAAGTTGCCCTTTCACCGTATCTGGAAGAAACTATTTCCCAGGAAGAATTTATGGATCGTGCCACTTTACCAATTAAACGATTCATGGGAAATTTTACACGTGAAAAAGATTTGGCTCTTTTTGTTCGAATTGCTAAAATAGAACGACCAAAAAACATCGAAGATATTCCAATTTGGGTTATGATTCCTGCGTTCGTAATTAGTGAACTAAAAGCCGCATTTCAAATTGGTTTTTTGCTATATGTTCCATTTCTTGTGATCGACATGGTTATTGCTTCAATTCTGATGGCAATGGGTATGATGATGATGCCGCCGGTAATGATTTCTTTACCGTTCAAACTGATGCTTTTTGTTCTTGTAGACGGCTGGCACTTGATTCTTGGTTCTATGGTCAAAAGTTTTGTGGAAATTTAATTCTTAAACAACTAAGTGAGTTTTTATGACAGAAGCCCTTGTTGTTTCAATTATGATTGAAGCCA
>Ga0208205_100146_pt1 | contig 10379 bp, 8 predicted proteins | sample DeeseametaMP1494_FD_184185 | JGI IMG/M metagenome (GOLD analysis project Ga0208205, IMG submission 184185) | Marine microbial communities from the Deep Pacific Ocean - MP1494 (SPAdes) | ecosystem: Environmental > Aquatic > Marine > Oceanic | place: South of Fiji, South Pacific Ocean | collected... | reverse complement strand
CCGCAGAAAATCGGCAGAGGGTGATCGGCATAGGACTCATCCCGAAAAGAACGTTCGACGAACAGTTCCCGCGGCACCTCCAGAAAGGCATCCAGTACCGAATCATTACTAATCATCCGGCTGTTTTTCCAGTAACCGTACAGGCGCTGTTTCTCTTGTTCGAGATCAGTGTTTAGTTTTTGTTCAGTCTTTTCTAAGAGAACTGCCATTTCCAAACCGAATCACAAAAGGTTTGAGTATTTGATCATCGAGCATCCCAGTGTCTGAATCAAAATTTTTAGAAACAGGCGATAATCAATCCATTCCGGCTAAAGCGGACTTTCTTTAAACCACCGGATTGCCGACAAACAAGTTGCGTAGTAATTTACGTGTAAGGTCCAGTGGTATGATTGTAATAGCAAAGGCCAGCACGTAAAACCACTCCTCCAAAGTCAAGCCGACTGTACGCAAAACTTCTCCTCCGAAATAAGTAAATGATGTTTGCAGGAAGAAAATAAGAATGACCACAACCAAAAAATTGCGATTTTCGGTGATGTGTTCAAATAGATTTAAACTCTCGGTGCGTGCGTTAAATTTATTGAAGTTATTCATAAAGACAAAGAAACCGAAGAAGGCTGTCAGTAAAACAAGATTGACTTCAGGATCTGTGCAGCGTACCGTATCGCAGACAAATAATCCGGAAACAAAATCAGAGGTGAGAAAAAATAAACTGAGGAATGCCATGTAAAATCCGTCGATCAAAATGGCGGACCACATGTCACCGGAAATGAGTGATTCACCTTTTGGTATCGGTTTTTCGTTCATGTAACGCTGAAGAGCCGCTTCACCTGAAAAGGCAAAGGCCGCGAGGGTGTCCATCACAATGTTGACCCACAAAAGCTGAGTCATGGTCAGCGGTAAATCAATACCAAAAAATGGTCCCAAAAAAGCCACTAAAATGGCGGCAACGTTGACGGTCAATTGAAAAATCAAAAATTTTCTAATTGATTTTAATAGTGTCCGCCCATAACGAACTGCATTTGTGAGTGAGATAAAATTATTATCAAGAATGACAATATCGCTCGATTCTTTTGTCATGTCCGTTCCATCACCCATTGAGAAACCAACGTCCGCGTTTTTTACGGCTGGTGCATCATTGACTCCATCTCCGGTCATGCCGACCACCCAGTTCATGGATTTTGCCAATTTAACCAAACGGTTTTTATCCGCGGGAAGTGCACGGGCAACGACCCTCAAATCCGGAAGTATTTTTATTAACTCTTCATCAGATATTTCGCCAAGTTCTTTGGAAGTAAGAACAAGCGCTTGTTCTTTTTCTAAAATTCCGACTTCTCTGGCAATCGCTTGAGCAGTATCTTTTGCATCGCCGGTAATCATTACTACCTGTATTCCAGCTCGCCGGACTGTCTCCACTGCTGTCTTTGATTCCTTTCGCATTTCGTCACGCAGGCCGAAGATTCCCACTAAAGTCAAATCGGAAGGAAGAACATTTTCCTCCCCCAAATCTTGATTTGAAACAGCCAGTCCAATGAGCCGCATTGCGCGTTTGGAAAGCCCCAGCATTTCTTCTTTGAGTTTTTCGGAATCCAGTTCGACCTTGTTACCGTCCACATCCAAATAATGTGTACATCCGGCGAGCACGATTTCTGCGGCCCCCTTGACCATAGTTAAATTTTGCGAACCTTCAACCTGTGTAGCTGAAAATTTATAAGAACTGTTAAAAGGAATATTTACCTTTACTTTTACATCATCCTGCTTGGCTAAATCTGCGCCGAGGAAACGCAATAAAGCTTGTCCTGTTGGATTAGCGCCAACGATTTTCGGGTTTTCCGGATCTCCAGTATCAATCGAAGCCGGGGTATTGTTTCGCAGGGCAAAGGACACGGTTTCACGCAAATTTTCGGGAATTTCTTTGTAAGATTGTAAATGTTCAGCATTACCCAGAAGAAGCTCTGAAACTGTTAATTTACCTTGAGTCAGTGTTCCTGTTTTGTCGGTAAACAGGATTGTCAGGCTTCCGGATGTTTCAATGCCGAGAAGTTTCCGCACCAGAACTTTCGCTTTGAGAAGCTTGCGCATATTCATCGAAAGCACGACTGCAATCATCATTGGCAACCCTTCCGGAACGGCTACGACAATAATGATGATTGCTAAAATAATAGCTGTCACTATATGATAAATTATTTCAGGGGCAGGTTTGCTGAAATAGATTTCCCATCCTCCGCCTTCCAGAAAAATATGATTAAACATGAATGAAAAGGCGATAAACAGCGCTCCAACATAACCAAAACGACTGATTTGCCGGCCAAGAGTTGCCAGTTTTTCCTGCAGTGGAGAGGGTCTGGTTTCCGCTGAGGTCAATTCTTTGAGTGTTACACCATACTTTGTTTTGTCTCCAACCTCCAAAACTTTCATTACAGCTTCTCCGTCCACCACCAGGGCAGCACGTGACATTTCATACTTCTCTTCTGCCTCAGAATGTTTTTCATCTGCACCCCCTGTTTTTTTTACGGTTTCAGATTCACCCGTAAGTGCAGATTCATTCAACTCAATTTCTCCAGTGAGCAAATAGCCATCTGCGGGTACTGTGTCTCCAGGCTGCAGAAGAACCAAATCGTTGACTACCAGATCGTCAATTAATATTTCAACCATTGTACTGTTACGGAAGACTTTTACTTTTACCTTTGAAGCTTCCTCAAGCAAACGCTGAAATTCATTCTCATTACTGTATTCAGACCAGGTGGCGATCAAGGTTGCCATCACCACAGCAAACGCAATTCCGAGTCCTTCATACCACGGAGCAAATCCCATGGCGGCCAAAAAAACCGTTACTGCCAGGGCAACAATCAAAATGACGATGATCGGATCTTTTAAGTTGGTTCGTAGTTTATCAAAAAATCCCTCTACTTCCTGCGTTGTAACAACATTCGCACCGTAAATTTTTCGAGATTCAGAAACCGCATTGTCGCTTAGTCCTGGATAACTAAATTTCATTGATTGACTCTCTTGGTAAAGGTTGGGAAAATATCATTAAGATTTTCCCAAGGCTCGAAATGACTCCGCACCTAAAAAGTCTCTGGATTATTCTTTTTTTCATTTCCAGATTGCTAATTCAGGTGTGGGGGCGGATTTCAAACTATTTACTGAACTACCTCGGCATAACAATTATCAAAAGCAAGTTTGACATATAAGAGTAGTAAAAGCAAAAATCATTTTGAAAGATATAGAATCAGGATGAAACATGGATTTACGCTGGTTGAGGTGATGTTTGCAAATGCGATGCTGCTGATTTTAGTGGCAGGATTTGCCAAAATAACAGAACAGACATTTGAGCAAATACAGCTCAAAACGCTCAAAAATGAACTAGCCTCACATTTGGATGAATGGACTCTGACAAAGCTGAATAACCCATTAAATGCAGGAAATTACCAGGAAAATATTTCTTTGTCAGGTAAGAACGCCGAACTGCATTGGCAGGTCAAACAAGTGAACCCAAACCTAATTACACTTTTGTTTCAGGTAAAAACAAGTGATACGGTTCCAAAAGTGCTGGCGCAGTGGCAAACAGCGCTGAAAACACAATGATGAAAAAGTGTCAAGGTTGCCTTGACTACAATTCCGCTTATACCTTAATTGAAGTGATGCTTGTCCTGGCAATCGTTTCTGTTGTTCTTATTTCGGCACAACGGCCTTTACTTGAATTTCATCGAATCGCGGTTCTGGAGCAGCAGAAAGAAGTGCTGCAGGGTGACTTTCAACGTTTCCTTCTGCTGCTTAAATCAGAGCTGATTCAAGCCGGTTATGCGCTTAGTTCCGGAAGTGAAACTGCTGTCGAAATTTCTACCCATTCGCTGGTCTTCAAAGCAGACCGCAACAGGGACGGAGACGTTGCAGATACACGTGAAAAAATCGCATACCGTTATGATCCGGAAACGAAAGTACTCTTCCGAAAATCAGGGAATTCTGCTTACCAAACATTGATTGAATCCATTTATGACCTTAAATTTGAAATAGCTCAAACTCCACCTCAAACTTGCATAAAGGTATCGGTTCAAGTAATAATTGACGCACCGGAACAAGAAACCGTTTTGTGCCAGTTGGTCTGGTGAATCTTAAATGATGGTTTAGTGAAAAGGCTGAAATCCTAATTTTTTTGATTTCGACCATAGGAAAAATATTAATGATATTAGTGTAGTAGATTATACAAGATTTCGCTCTTCGCTCGAAATGACACTGTTTTAGGGCTTTTTCCAAGTTCAGTTTAAATGATAAGAAAGGAAAAAATGAAATATTTACATACCATGATCCGTGTTCAAAATCTTGATTCAGCACTTGATTTTTTCATTGACAAACTTGGAATGAAAGAAGTGAGACGCAAGGAAGTCCCTGAAGGAAAATTTACCCTGGTTTTTCTGGCAGCAGATGATAATGAATCTCAACTGGAGTTAACCTACAACTGGGACCAGAATGAACCCTACAGCGGCGGAGATAATTTTGGGCATGTTGCCTACTCTGTTGAAAATATTTATGATTATTGTGAGAAACTGGAAAAAAAAGGTGTAACCATTTTGCGTCCTCCAAGGGACGGAAAAATGGCATTCATCCGCAGTCCGGATCAAATATCGATTGAATTACTACAACAAGGTGACCCTCTACCTATACAGGAACCTTGGTCTTCCATGAAGAACCGTGGGAAGTGGTAGAATGAAGAAAAAAATAGAAAAGATTATTCAAGATAAATTAATTAATCCGGTTTTACATTCCAGGGCTCCTGTTTCAGAAGTGAGTTTGGGAGTTGCGGTTGGTGTTTTTCTTGGTTTAACTCCAACTGTTGGAGTGCAAATGTATTTGGTGGCCGTTGTCTGGAGTATCTACCGTTACATTTTCCGCAGACATTTTAATTTGCCGGTGGGAGTGGCAATGGTTTGGATTTCCAATCCACTCACGATGGTGCCTCTTTATTATTTATTTTTAGTAACAGGATATTGGTTGCTAGAAACTCAGAATGGTCTTTCATATCAGCATTTTGAGGATACTCTTGGACAAATTTCTGAAACCGGGGGAACATGGGGAATAATAGTTGAAGGCACACGTTTTTTATTGATTGACCTTGGCTGGCCCATGATTATCGGCGGTTTTGTTTATGCAGTTCCAGGATTTTTTATCAGCTATTATCTTACAAAAAGTATTGCGACATCGCACCGAAAAAGTATGGCCCGCATTGCCGGAATGAGCTACGAAGACTGGCAAACTGAAAATGAGACTCATCATTAAACGCTGTATGTCTCAGACTTCTTACAGTGTTATTGAATCTGCATTTCCAGAAGATATTATAACTTCCGGCGATTATGAATCTGCTGAAAATTTGTTAAATAAGAAGTCAATCCCCTCTGAAATTCTCGCTGAGAGTTTCTACCGTCTGGGTAACCGTTTCTATTCTTCAGAACAAAAACAGGCTGCGGAACTGGCCTGGCAAAAATCCCGTGAGCTTACAGATATTACTGCAGAATTCGCCTCGATCACGGTTCCGGTTTCCCGCAATCAGAAAAAATATTATTTGCAAACAATTGGGTCAGTTATACTTTTAATCGTCTGCCTGTATGTCTTTGTCTTCACCTTGTTTCCGCGCGAACCTGAACCTTTCCAATTCACAACTTTCCGTTCTACTTCCGGGGAACTTTCTTTCTGGGATGAATGGTGGAACACAGGACGGCCGGTAACGCGGTCAATGAGACAGCGGTTTGGTCCAGAGCAGTTATGGCCCATGCTGCAGAGAACCTTGGAGAATCTATTTGGTACTCAAAATGATGAACTGTCTGAAGACATTCGTGAAAAATTAAAGCGCTGGCTGGAACTTTCACGGAAACCGCAATTTAGTAAGGGACCCGTGGATTATTATGCTTTGACCGGAAGAGGCTTGTTTGAGGCAAGGGAATTTGAAGATGCACTATCAACTTTGAACGACGGGCTGCATTATGCTGAATCAACAGAACAGTTAGAGCAGTTGTATCAGGATTTGGGAACCGTCTATTATTACAAAGGATACAAACTCCAGCCGAATGGTTTGGCAAAGTATGATTTAGATGCTGTCAGGAATTCAGTTGAATCATACGAAATGGCACTGCGCTTTGGTGAAGACCCTTATTTGTACGGAAATTTGGGTTGGGGATACTATCTGCTGGGTGATTATTCTTCCTCTATAGAAAGCAGTCTTCACTCGTTGGCCCTCAAACCGGATTTAAATTATGCCCGTATGAATTTGGGAATTGCGCAACTAAAAAAGGGGGATTATGAATTGGCATTTTCAGCATATGCATCGCTCAAGCAGCACAGTCCGGAACTTGATGAATATGAAGGTGGAATCCGTGATTTACGGGAGTTACAGCAGGAATTTCCCGGTCTTCATCCTTTCAGCAATTTTATAATGGGACTATTATATTTGCAGCAGGGTCGTCACAAAGAAGCACGGACTGCATGGCAAAAATTTGTCAGTCAAAAATTTTCAGAACCCTTTTGGCAACATAGAGCACGTTTGCTGTTAAAAAAAATGGAAACGGAATAACAAAAAACGAAAAACAAAATATGCAAAAAAACATTGTTGCTGAACCTCAACTTGCTGGACAGGGAAAACAGAAAATTGAGTGGGTCAAACGCAACATGCCAATTCTGAGGCAAATTGAAGACGATTTTCGCAAGCATCAGTATTTCAGCGGTTTGCGGGTTTTGGTCTGCATTCACCTGGAAGCTAAAACCGCATATTTGGCACAGGTTTTTGCTGCAGGTGGAGCAGAGGTGGCGGTTACAGGCAGCAATTCACATTCAACTAAGGACGACGTTGTGGCTGCACTGGCCGAGGAAGGAATGCACGTTTATGCACGCTATGGAGCGACACCGGAAGAGATGCGGCAGTATATGAACCGGGCACTCGATGTTCGGCCGAATATTATGATTGACGATGGGGGTGATATTGCTGAATTAGTGCATACGGAACGTCAGGAACTTCTTCCGGAAGTGCTGGGTGCCTGCGAAGAAACCACTACCGGGGTTTTGCGTGCCAAAGCCAGGGCAAAAGCAGGAGTACTTGAATTTCCAGTTGTTTTGATCAACGACGCCCGCTGTAAATATCTGTTTGACAACTATCACGGTACAGGACAATCAGTTTGGGACGGAGTAATGCGAACCACAAATTTGGTGGTCAGCGGGAAAACAGTGGTGATTATCGGTTACGGCTGGTGTGGTAAAGGTTGTGCTGAACGAGCTCAGGGTTTGGGAGCAAATGTGATCGTTTGTGAAGTGGATCCGATAAAGGCAGCCGATGCCCTGATGCACGGATTACGGGTGATGCCCCTGAATCAAGCCGTACCGGAAGGTGATATTATTTTGACCGTTACAGGTGGAAAACACGTCATCCGCCAGGAACATTACGAACGCATGAAGGACGGAGTAATTCTGGCCAATGCCGGACATTTCAAAATCGAATTCGATTTGGATGCTTTGCTAAATCTATCCGTGGAACAAAAAGAAATGCGTCACAATATTACCGGTTTTCTGATGGCAGACGGACGCTGGCTTAATCTGCTCGGAGACGGAGATCTGGTAAATATCGCCTGTGCCGACGGTCATCCTGCGGAAATCATGGATACCAGTTTTGCGCTGCAGGCCCTGTCCGGAAAATATGTGGCGCTTCATCATGAGGATTTGAACAAAGATGTATATCGGGTTCCGGATGAAATTGACGAAGAAGTTGCCAGACTCAAACTTAAAGGTTCTGGCGTTTCCATTGACGAGTTGCTTCCGGAACAAAAAGCGTATCTGGAAAGTTGGGAAGGTGGACCCCATAAATGAGAATGATCTAGGTTAATATATATATATTCTAAAATGAGTAAAACATTAGGTTTATGGACAGCAGGTATAAAACATATTAGTTATTTCTTGATTCATATTAATAATTTATTATATTTTAAATAAATTATTAATATAGGGAAGATACTTAATATTGTTGTAATTAATATAATGAAAGAATAACTATTAAAAATATCAAAAGTCTTACCAGCTAACAATGGCATTAATAATCCAAAGAAACCCCATGCAGTAAAGACAAAACCATAAATTTTAATACCATTGGTATCTCCAACTAATTTATTTATCATTGAGGGAAATATGGCTATTATTCCACCATAAGAGATACTTATCAAAGGCAAACACAAGAATACAGAAATTTTAGAAGGAATAAATAATAATATTAAAAGTGAAAATATCGTCAACATAGAAAGAAACAATATTATATTTTTGTAGGGAAAAAATTTAATTATAGAACTAAATAATACTCCTCCAGTCATGTTAATAAAACCCATTGTAATTGGTATGATATAAATATATTCATTTGAAACATAATAAGATTTTGCTATACCTACAGCATGGCCAAAGCACATTAAACCTGCCGATATAGAGCATCCATAAATTACCCAAAGTAAGTATTTGCTTATTGGTATATAGTTTTTTACCTGAAACGGTAATCCTTTTTCTAGATCAAATTGTAAGTTGGAAAACCTAAATAGAAATAAAACAATAAAAGTGATTATGAAAAACAATATGGTAAGGCTAATCATAGTATTTTCAAATCCACCTATCGTATTTTTTTTGCGATAAAAGATCGGGGCAATAGTTGCGCCTAATCCATAGCTTGCGGTTACTAATCCCATCATCAATGCTTTTGACTCTGGTAAAGCTATTGCTGAATATTGAAGTGTATATCCATAACCTAAACCATTTGCAAATCCAAAAAAGAGACCATAACCAATCCAAACAAAATATATTGAATCTGAGAAAGCTGATATAAGTGTACCAAGAGTTGATAATGTCATTACGATCAGAACTATTCTTGTGGGACTAAATCTCTTATAAATATAACTTCCAAAATAAACTGCTGCTGTAATAGATATTAAGGAAAGGCTATAAGTAAAACTGGAAAAAGTCCTAGAGACATAAAATTTAGTTTCTATTGGCTCTAATAAAAGGGAAAAGGCATGAATAGATCCCATGACAAATGATAAAAGAAGGCATCCTGCAATCACTACATATTGTTTTCTTTGAATAAAATAGCCCAACTAACCTTTTAATCTAAAATTATTTGATAGATAAATGCTCACTTTTTGATGAATGAGTCAATAAGTTATGTATTGAACCGTTTTGAACCTAAATAGGCATACCCTGAATATGCAGCATAAAAATATTCGATTTCAGCCATCTTATTTTCCTAATTAGAGATAAAAAATATTCGCTCTTACACTATTTATTTCAGCTAATTTAGCGTAACTTCTTTTAAAACATAATTAAATTGAATTTTTCAGTGATTGGGCTTATTTTCAAGATCCTGTGTTTTGAAATTGAAAATAGTAAGCAAACAATTTTGGATAACTACAATACAAAGAAGGTATGATTCAAGAGAAGCAAATAATAAAAATAGTATTACCAAGGGAAAAACATTGGGTCGGAGATGGATTTTATGTGAGTTCAATTTTTTCAATGCACTCTGAGGATAGTAAACATATCAGCCCTTTTTTATTGTTGGATCATGCTGCTCCTAAATACTTTCCTCCTACAGATCAAAAGTTGGGAGTAGGTGAGCACCCGCATCGTGGTTTTGAAACAGTAACTATGGCTATCAAAGGAGAAGTAGAGCACAGAGACTCCAGTGGTGGCGGAGGGAAGATAAGCACCGGAGGAGTTCAATGGATGACTGCAGGCTCTGGAGTTGTTCACGATGAATTCCATTCCAGAGATTTTGCTAAAAAAGGGGGTGAATTTGAGATGGTTCAACTTTGGGTAAACCTACCAGCAAAACATAAAATGACAAAACCCAGATACCAATCTCTTGATAAAAAAGATTTGCCCATTGTTCGACTTCAGGATGGAACAACAAAAGTAAAGATTATTGCTGGTAATTTTGGTAGTTCATTTTCACCTGCCGAAACTTTTACAAAAATAAATATTTATGAGGTGGAAGGTCATCAAAATTCTGAAGTTAAACTAAATTTTGATGATGGTACGAACACTTTAATTCTTCAATTGGCAGGAAGCTCATTTATTGGCGATCAACATTTAGATAAAGGGTATCTTGGAATATTTAGTAGAAGTGGAGTTTCAATAAATTTAAAAACTACTGAGGATTCTAAGATTCTGATCTTAAATGGTGAACCAATCGAAGAACCTTTGGAGGCATATGGTCCTTTTGTGATGAATACAAGAGAGGAGTTGATGGATGCTTTCAGGGATTTTCAAGAAGGAAACATGGGAAGCTTGGCTGAGTAGACCATGGTTTAAATGCAATTTGCCTCTAAATCACAAATAAAACTGATAATTTTATATTTTTCCAACTA
>Ga0208205_100132_pt1 | contig 10984 bp, 9 predicted proteins | sample DeeseametaMP1494_FD_184185 | JGI IMG/M metagenome (GOLD analysis project Ga0208205, IMG submission 184185) | Marine microbial communities from the Deep Pacific Ocean - MP1494 (SPAdes) | ecosystem: Environmental > Aquatic > Marine > Oceanic | place: South of Fiji, South Pacific Ocean | collected... | reverse complement strand
TCACCAATTTCTCGAACGGGCTGAATTACCCCGATCTCATTATTTGCATGCATGATTGTCACTAAAACAGTATCTTTACGAATTGCATCTTCGATCATCCTCGGATCTATCCGGCCATCCTGTTTGACGGGTAGTTTGGTAATCTCCCAGCCCCGTCTCTCCAATGCTGAGCAAGTATCCAACACAGCATTATGTTCTGTGACCTGTGTTATAATGTGTCTGCCTTTCTCTTTCAATTTCTCGGAGACACCTTTTATAGCAAGATTGATTGATTCCGTGGCACCACTGGTAAATACAATTTCGCTTGCGCTGGTGTTTAACTCTTTGGATATAATTTCCCTGGATTTTTCCACTGCCTCCTTCGCTTCGTGTCCAAAAGAATGATGTGTACTGGCTGCATTACCAAACTTATTATTGAAATAAGGCAGCATGGATTCAAGGACTGCTGGGTCCAAAGGGGTCGTAGCCTGGTTATCCAGATAAATTGGTTTGGACATTACTAAGGAATTAGATGGATTACGCTAGGTATAACTAATCGTTGATTAACCCTCGCCATTGGATTGGTCAGAATTATTCAAGTCGCGCATAGGCTCACCTGTACCACCATTTTTCAACATGATGATTTCAGATAATATACTTAATGCAATCTCTTCTGCCGATTTTGATTTCAAATCCAGACCGGTTGGTGCATGAAATCGTTTAAGGTCAGCTGCAGATATACCGTTTTTCAACAAATATTCAGTAATAATTCCAGTTTTCTTTTTGCTGGCAACAACACCTACATAAGAGATTCCCTTTTTTAAGGCTTCATAGGAAATTTTATCATCATTGCGGTGGTGCGTAGCTAAAATAAAATAATCCACTTTAAAATCAATGTCATCCATTTCCAGCGGTTCGCATATAATTCTTTCTGCTTCAGGATATCGGTCTTTTTCATCTTCTGATGTTTGTACCACTACTTTGAATTTTAATACGTTGGCCAGCTGACATAATACTTCTACAACCCGGCCCATTCCTCTAATTAATAGGGTAGGATTAATCATTTGTGGTTCAACAATTACAGACATATAACCTCCACATGGAATACCCATATCCATTTGATCACTGTCTAGATCAATTTCAACAGTCCTGGGTACTCCATCAATTAAAGTTTCTTTCGCTGTTGCGGCGATTCGATTTTCAATACACCCACCGCCGATATAGCCAACAATTCGCCTACCATTTTCATCAAACAATGCCTTATCGCCTACCTTTCCAGACGATGAGCCATGGACCTTGAAAACAGATGCGATTGCAAATGGCGTTTCTGATGCATCAAGGTCCGTAATTGTTTTAAAGATATTTCTATGTTTTGACATCAAATTCCTACATCTCTCCTAATAATCTAAAATAATCAATCTCATTATCGCAATCAAGGACCACCTCCTGTAAATCAATCGATACACCCACAGCATCATCTGGATATTTTTTTAATACTCTTTTGCAACCGCGATCTCCTGTTGATGCCAATATTTCTTGGAAATACTTTTTGGGAAAAATCACCGGATTCGCCTGACGTCCCTCGTAAATCGGATATATAATATGTTGTCCGCTTTGTGCAATAAACTCATCCATCAACAAGATTAAAGTATCCTTGGATATCATTGGCATATCGCCTAAAACAATCATATTGCCGGCCACATTTTGGGGCAAAGCAGACAGCCCCTCATAAATGGAACTGGCCATACCTGATCGCCAATACGAATTATAAATAATTTCATTAATTACTGTAGGGATTGCTTGTGTCACAAGATCACTTTCAAACCCTGTTACAACTACAACTGGATCGAGTCCTGCAGCCAAAACCGTTTTACAGACATGGCTGATCATTGGTGCTTCATTAATGGGTAGTAGAAGTTTATTATCATCTTCCATTCGGGAAGACTGGCCCGCTGCCAGGATAGTCGCTGAAATTTTCATGCCATTGCCCTGAAAGTTTGTCTTTTATCCAGTTGTTTTAATACGCGGCCCAATTCAATTAAACTATTCAGATTATGAATTGGCAAAAAGTCATCCACATTGGGCAGAATTGTTTGTACGCCCTGTGTCAATGGTTCATAATCCTTATAACCCAGGTTGGGATTCAACCAAATCAAGCGGTGGCAGCTGCGGTGCAACCGTTCTGATTCTTTTTTTAACAGTTCGATATTTCCTGTATCCCAACCGTCGCTGATGATTAGGACTACTGCCCCGCCGCTAAGCACCCTTCGGGCCCACAATCGATTAAAGGTTTCCAATGTTTCCCCAATTTTTGTACCGCCGGACCAATCTTTTACTGATTCATTGACCAAATCCAAGGCATCATTGATATTCTTTTGCCGTAAATAATGTGTAATCCGAGTTAAACGGGTACCAAAAGTAAATGCCTCAATATGCTTATTGACTGAGTGAATGGTAAAAATGAAATGGAGTAAAATCCGTGTATAATGATCCATTGAACCACTGATATCTGTTAACACTACCAATGGCCTTACTTTTGTTTTTCTTTCTTTCCACTGCAATTCTATAAAATCTTGTGCAGGGAATATATTTTTACGAATCGTACCACGAATATCCAAGCGGTGAGGGGTTCGTCCGGCATGCAAACGACGCAGTTTTCTTTCCCCGAACTCCCATTTCCAGCGACTGATGAATTTTTTTGCTTCTTCCAGTTCTTCTGCGGTATAGGCATCAAAACGTTTTTCCCGTAAAATTTCTTCTGGGCTGTAAAGGAAAACATCAAGTGTTTTATCCTCGCTATCTTCTTTAGCGTTTTTTTCCCTTTCTTTCAAACTTTCCAGCCGCTTATGATAAAGTTCTTTTATTTGGTCTTTCATGCTTTGCAGTTCTGCCTGGGACAAACGGGATTCATATAATTTGCGCAGAATATCAGATACATTTTCGATCCGATCAGGATTGCGCCAGTAAAGATCAAATAATTGATCAAACAAGGGGATGAACTTATGATCCGTAATGAGACAGGCTTTCAGTGCATGGCGAAAGTCTTCTCGATTTAACAGGTCTATTTTCGAACTAGCAGCAATGGCGGTCATAATTTCTCCAGTACCTACACTATAACCAGCCTGACGAAGGAACCGTCCAAATACAGTTATGGCATCATGGAGTTGGGATTGGACTACTGTATTCACAGCAAGTGTATTATACGGAAATCAGATTGGCTTCTGCGAATGCGCGCTGGACCAAGCCATGGGTAGTCTCGTTATCCATTTTTTCAATATCATCCTGGTATTTGAGGAGTGTGCCTAATGTATCGGAGGTTATTTCGGTTGATAGCTCCGTTGTGCCCAGTTTTATCAGCGCATTGGCCCAGTCAATCGTTTCGGCAATACCAGGTAGTTTATAAAAATCCTGCTGGCGTATAGCCTGGACAAAAGCGACGACCTGCTTGCCAAGAGAATCCTGGACATCGGGAATTTTACGTTTGATAATTTCAAACTCTTGCACCGCTGACGGATAACCAATCCAATGGTAAAGGCAGCGCCGCTTCAATGCATCATGGATCTCTCTGGTACGATTAGAAGTGACAACTACCACCGGCGGATTTGTCGCTTTTACAGTTCCGATTTCAGGTATCGAGATTTGAAATTCCGAAAGTACTTCTAGTAAATAGGCCTCGAACTCTTCATCCGCCCGATCTAATTCATCGATCAATAGTACAGGTGGATTATCGCCGCTATAATCAATTGCCTGGTATAGGGGCCGTTTAATCAAAAATTCTGGGCCAAAAATTTCTTTAGAAATGTCATCTTTACTCGTTTGTCCCTCCGCTTCCATCATTCGGATTTGCAAAATCTGCCGCGAATAATTCCACTCATAGATAGCATTATGCACATCCAAACCTTCATAACATTGGAGTCTAATCAGGTCCGTATCTAGAATTTGGGCCAATACTTTACCCACTTCTGTTTTGCCCACACCTGGTTCACCTTCAAGAAAAATGGGTTTTTCCATTATTAAAGATAAGTAGATCGATGTAGCCAAAGGTCGATCGGCTATATAATTATGCTTTTCCAGCCAATCCTGAACATTTTCGATAGACTGGATGTCCTTCAATTTCATAAAGGCAAAGCTAGGGCTTTATCACTTAAATGTCAATGGAAGGGCAAATAAATCGATTGGGTATTCCTTGATTATTATTTGGATTATAACTACACTTCAGAGCCCTAATGGAGGGACCGCCACACGTTATAGTACGAGAAGGTAAATAGAAAAGGAGGCGTACTATGATCCCAGGGTCATTTGACTATCATGCACCTGCAACCTTGGATGAGGCCATCAAACTGCTTGGTGAACTTGGCGAAGACGCCAAAATCCTTGCCGGCGGACATAGCCTGATCCCAATGATGAAACTACGGCTTGCAGAACCAACCAACCTTATCGATATAAATGGACTTTCCGGTCTCAACTATATTAAAGAAGAGAATGGATACCTTTGTATCGGCGCTATGACACGCGAAGCTACGCTGGAAACATCAGATCTGATTGCAGAAAAATATCCTATTTTAAAAGACACATCTGAGGTCATCGCTGATCCATTGGTCCGCAATATGGCAACTGTGGGCGGCAATATTGCCCACGGCGATCCAGCCAATGATCATCCGGCAACCATGGTCGCTCTTGGCGCAGAGATCGTCATAAAAGGACCAGGAGGAATTTTAGGCGGTCGAGAGCGTACAATCGCAATTGATGACTTTTTCAAAGGCCCACTAATGACAGCCCTTGAACAAAATGAAATTCTGACCGAAATAAAAATACCAAATCCCAATGGAAAATCAGGCGCTACATATAAAAAGCTGGAGCGAAAAGTAGGTGACTACGCCATTGCTGGTGCAGCAGCCGCACTCCAATTTGATGGCGATAACTGCTCTAGTGCCGGAATTGCCTTAACCAATGTAGGACCTACACCTATCCGGGCCACAGAAGCACAGGATGCATTGGTTGGAACATCCGTATCCAGTGATGACATTGATAAAGCGTCAGAATTGGCCGCCGCTGTTGCCCAACCTGTTGGCGATCATCGTGGCTCAGAAGAATACAAAAGGGCTGTTGTTAAAATCTTGACAGCTAGAGCAATACAAACCGCAAAAGACAGAGCGGAAGGAGGATCCTGATGGCAACCCAATCAATTACAGTCAATATCAATGGAGAAGCAAAATCGGCGGAAGTAGAAGATCGCCTGTTGCTGGTTCATTTCATCCGGGATAACCATGGACTAACCGGGACCCATATTGGCTGTGACACCACTCATTGCGGTGCCTGCACCGTTCTGCTGGATGGAACAGCGGTCAAATCCTGTACTGTATTTGCCGTACAGGCCAATGGCCGTGAGGTTACTACCATTGAAGGCATGGAAGGAGAAGCACTTCATCCATTGCAGGAAGGCTTCATGGAAGAACACGGCCTGCAGTGCGGATTCTGCACCCCAGGAATGATCATGTCATCCAAGCACCTTTTGGATAAGAACCCCAACCCCACGGAAGAAGAAATCCGTTGGGGGATTTCGGGCAACTTATGCCGGTGCACCGGTTATTTGAATATTGTGAAAGCGGTGCAATACGCTTCGAATAAACTTCAAGAAACTCCCACAGAGTAAGGAGGCGAGAAATGGCTGAACCGAGAACATCATTTGAAATCGGCGGAATGGGACATTCCGTAAAACGTAAGGAAGACCCCCGATTCATTCGGGGTCAAGGTAAATTTATAGACGATATTGTTCGACCGGGTATGGTTTTCATGGACATTGTACGCAGTCCCTATGCCCACGCCAAAATAAAAAGTATTAATTCCGAGAAAGCACTTGCACTTCCGGGTGTAGCTGCCGTCATCACGGGTGAGACATTGAAAGAATACAACCTGCACATGATGCCTACCTTAATGTCGGACACCCAAATGGTGCTTCCGCTGGAAAAGGTATGTTATCAATCCCAGGAGGTTGCTGCTGTGGTTGCCACTGATCGGTACAGTGCTGCCGATGGTGTGGAACTCGTTGAAGTGGAATATGAGCCGCTTCCAGTTGTTACAGACCCGTTTAAGGCAACCGCTAAGGATGCACCGATTATTCGCGATGATAAGGAAGGCCAGGACTCTAACCATATATTTCATTGGGAATCAGGTGACAAGAAGGGAACGGCCCAGGCCTTTAAAGATGCTGATGTGACTTTGAAACAGGATATTTACCTGCCCCGCATTCATGTAGCCTCCATAGAAACCTGCGGCTGTGTGTCAGAATTTGACAGTGTTACTGGCCAACTCACAGTCTGGATGACCACGCAGGCACCCCATGCAATTCGTACAGTATTAGCACTCGTTGCAGGACATGTTGGTCTTCAAGAAGATAAAATTAGGGTTATTTCTCCGGATATTGGCGGTGGGTTTGGCGGTAAGGTTCCTGTTTATCCTGGATATGTAATCGCTATTGCAGCATCTGTGGTGACAGGTCTTCCAATAAAGTGGATTGAAGATCGCCGAGAAAACTTGCAGGCTGATTCTTTTGCCCGCGATTATCACATGACCTGCGAGATTGCGGCTGACAAAGACGGCACCATGAAAGCTTTACGAATCAAAACCCTGGCTGACCATGGCTATGCTGATGCCGCTTGCAATCCGTCAAAATGGCCAGCAGGCCTGTTTTCCATCTGCACCGGCTCTTACGACTTCAAGAACGCCTTCACTGAAGTTGATGGTGTTTACACCAACAAACCCCCGGGCGGCATTGCCTATCGTTGCTCGTTCCGCGTCACCGAAGCAGTGCATGCCATCGAACGGATGGTAGATATGTTAGCTGACGATCTTGACATGGATCCAGCAGAACTCCGCTTGAAGAACTTCATTCCTTCCAACGCCTTTCCATACAAGTCTCCTATGGGATGGGAATATGATAGTGGCAATTATGAAGGGGCCCTGAAGCTGGCCATGAAAAATATTGGCTATGAAGCACTCCTGAAAGAACAGAAAGAGAAGCGGGATCGTGGCGAACTGATGGGTATTGGAATTTCCAGTTTTACCGAGGTTGTCGGTGCTGGTAATTCCAAGGATTTCGATATTCTCGGTATCAAGATGTTCGACAGCTCTGAGATTCGGATTCATCCCACCGGGAAGGTTACCGCCCGCTTTGGGACTAAATCACAGGGCCAAGGGCATGAAACCACCTATGCACAAATCATTGCAGAAGAACTTGGCATTCCTGTGTCGGATATCTCCGTTGAAGAAGGCGACACCGATACAGCCCCTTACGGTCTTGGCACCTACGCCAGCCGTTCGACACCTGTGGCAGGGGCAGCCGGAGCGATGGCTTGTCGGAAAATCCGGGACAAGGCCAAGAAAATCGCCGCCCATCTCTTGGAGGTGAGTGAAGATGACCTGGAGTGGGAGCCCGGGAAATTCTCTGTGAAAGGTATACCGAAGAAAGCATCCACTATCCAGGATGTCGCCTTTGCCGCCTACACCAACCATCCCCAGGGAATGGAGGCGGGACTGGAAGCCGTTTCCTACTACGATCCGCCAAATATGACGTTTCCCTTCGGTAGTTACATCTGCGTGGTGGACATCGACAGCGGAACGGGGGAAGTTAAGATTCGCCGCTTTATGGCTGTGGATGACTGCGGCAATATCATCAACCCCATGATTGTCGAAGGTCAGATTCATGGCGGCTTAACCATGGGAATCGCTCCTGCCCTGCTGGAAGAAATTTCCTATGATGAAGAAGGAAATATGACTGGTGGTAGCTTCATGGAATACTTGGTACCAACTGCTGTTGAAACTCCTCATTGGGAAACGGATAAAACATGCACACCATCTCCTCATCATCCCTTGGGTGCTAAAGGTGTGGGTGAATCCGCAACCGTAGGCGCGCCGCCGGCCGTAGCTAATGCTGTTGTGGATGCTTTATCACACCTTGGAGTAAAACATCTGGATATTCCCATCACACCGGAAAAGGTGTGGCGTGCAATCCATAAGCGGGACGCTACCTAAAGCTTAAAAACAGAGAAAGCGCATGAAAGTTAAAATCTCAAAAACCTTTTTTATCCGTGCGTCCATAAATGATGTCTGGGATTTCATGACAGATATTAAAAGTGTTTCAAGTTGTATTCCCGGAGCACAATACAATGAATCCCTAGAAGATAATGAGCATTCAGTTATGCTAACTGTAAAAGTAGGTCCAATTAAATCCAGTTATCGAAGTAAAGTTGCTATTAAATCCCTTGATAAATCAAACTATACTATGGAAATAGAAGGAAGTGGTACGGATACAAAAGGTAAAGGTGGTGCGAATATGGAAATGACTGGAAAACTAATAGATAATGGTGACGGGACTACAGGAGTGACCGGTGAATCAACGGTCACAATTCAGGGCATGCTAGCTCAATTTGGTTCACGAATGATAGAGGACGTCTCTAACCAGCTATTTGTCCAATTCACTGAAACTTTGTGTACAAAATTAGAAGGAAATGGTAACAATATTGAAAGTATTAAATCGAAGTCAGATAATACGTTAAGCGGTACTGCTGTAGCCGGGGCAGCCATAAAGGGTGCTGTTGGGAGAATCATGGGTGCATTTAATAAAAAATAATGGCAAAGAATTTTAACTGGATACAACGTATAGCTGAACTTGAAAAGGCGGGCAAACCTTTTGCAATTGCAACTGTTATTGATACTGTCGCACCTACATCCGCTAAACCTATGGCAAAGGCAATTATTAACGTTGATGGTAAATTAGAGGGCTGGATAGGCGGCGGTTGTTCTCAAGATATTATTATAGAAGAAGCGCTTAAATGCATCAATACTGGGAAATCCGTTCTAATCCGACTAAGTCCCAATGAATTAAATGATGAAACTCATTCCTTTAAAAAAAATTTTCTCATGGCCTGTGAAAGTGAAGGAACGTTGGAATTTCATCTTGAACCAGTATTACCAATGAAAAAAATGATAATATACGGCACTACACCTTCAGCGGAAACACTAGCGAATATGGGCAAATTATTGAACTACGATATATTGGTAATGGGTAATAACGCCGATAAATTATCATTATTAGATGGTATAAATACTCGTAATGAATTTGAATCAATTGATGGTGCTTCTTATGCAATTGTAGCCACCCAAGGAAAAGGTGATATGCGGTCAATTCAATCAGCAATCGCTTCTGATCCCGAGTACTTGGCACTCATTGCTAGTAAAAGAAAAGGCGACAAGTTAATGAAACGCCTCTTAAAAAAAGGGACAAACAAAAATGATTTGGAAAAAATTAAATATCCTGCTGGGCTTGATATCGGTGCACTCACACCCCAGGAAATAGCAACTTCAATTATGGCTGAAATAATTCAAGTAAGTAGACCGGACCTTGAAGAAGAAACGATTGTGGATTTTATGAAAGTAAAAGAAGGACAGGAAAAAGACCCTATTTGCGGAATGGGTGTTGATACGAAGAATGCTGAGCATCTAACTGAGTACAATGGTGAAAAATACTATTTCTGCTGCAGTGGATGCCTAGAAAAATTTGAATCTGAACCTGCAGTTTACGTATAAAAATTAATTTTTTCTTAGAAGACCATTCTAATATCTGGTCTCTGAGCTCTTTTTAGTTTATTTATTCGATCGCGGTTGGAACGCTTTCCCGATTCCAAGACTATGCAGCGTTTCTTTAATTTCATCTAGGATAGCAGGATCATCAATCGTGGGTGGTATCGCAGCTTTCCCTTCATCTGCCAAACTGCGGATGGTTTTTCTCAGAATTTTACCTGACCTGGTTTTGGGTAATCTTTTCACAATCGCAGCCTGTTTGAAATTCGCAATGGCACCAATATTGCTGCGGATAATCTGTACCAATTCAGGCACTAAAATATCATTTTCAATTGTGTACCCATCCTTAAGTACAACAAATCCAGCTGGGACCTGCCCTTTCATTTCATCCTCGATGCCAACCACAGCACATTCTGCCACGGCCTCGTGGCCACCAATCAATTCTTCCATTTCGCCGGTGGACAATCTGTGGCCAGCGACATTAATGACATCGTCTGTTCTTCCCATTACAAATACATAGCCATCCTCATCCTTATAGCCGCCATCACCGGTCAGGTAAAAACCGGGGAAATCTGAGATATAGGAATTTTTATACCGCTCATCATCATCCCATAAAGTAGGCAGACATCCGGGAGGCAGTGGCAGTTTGATGACTATGCTTCCTGTGTCGCCTGTTTCAGTTTCCTTTCCATTTTTATCCAACACTTTTACATCGAATCCCGGTACAGGTACTGTGGCAGATCCCATTTTTATTTCTTTCAATTCCATGCCCAGCATGTTAGCGCAGATCGGCCAGCCCGTTTCAGTCTGCCACCAATGGTCAATCACCGGACAGGCCAACATACCGGTTAACCATTCATAGGTTGGCGGATCAAGGCGTTCACCGGCAAGGAATACAGATTCTAATAATGACAAATCATAGGCATCTTTATAATTCCCTCTGGGATCTTCTTTCTTAATAGCCCGAAAAGCTGTTGGAGCTGTAAAAAAGGATTTTACCTTGTGTTCTGACATTACCCTCCAGAAGGCGCCAGGATCAGGTGTTCTTACTGGTTTTCCTTCAAAAAGGACCGTGGTACATCCACGAATTAAAGGAGCATAAACAATGTAAGAATGGCCTACAATCCAACCCACGTCTGAAGCAGCCCAATACACATCCCCTGGATTCACATCATAAATGGCTTCCATACTGTAATTCAGTGCAACAGCATGACCACCATTATCGCGTACGATTCCTTTGGATTTTCCCGTCGTACCCGAAGTGTAAAGTATATATAAAGGATCTGTAGCCTGTAAAGGGATACATTCATGGGGACTGGCCTGATCTAGGAGTTCCTGCCAATTGTGGTCCCTCCCTTCTACCATTGTGCAATCAGCCTGAGGACGCTTTAGAATTACTGTATGTGCCGGCTTATTTTTTGCGGAT
>Ga0208205_100126_pt1 | contig 11197 bp, 8 predicted proteins | sample DeeseametaMP1494_FD_184185 | JGI IMG/M metagenome (GOLD analysis project Ga0208205, IMG submission 184185) | Marine microbial communities from the Deep Pacific Ocean - MP1494 (SPAdes) | ecosystem: Environmental > Aquatic > Marine > Oceanic | place: South of Fiji, South Pacific Ocean | collected... | reverse complement strand
CGGAAATAGTACCAGAATAGTACTACTTGAATAAAATGTATGCTATGTTTAAAAACATGTCAAGGATTATTTTCTAAAATTTTGACGATTTCGTAAATATTCAGATTTAATCCTTTTTCGTCATTTAAAGAGAAATGTATCAAGAAGAATTTTAAACTCTTTTTGAACAAACCGATGACCACTTTTTGAGCTTGCTAGATAAATGCATTTTCTCATTTACTTTAATTTTAATTCAAATATACAATGAAAAAATATAATAATCAGCTACATGACCCAATCAGAGAACACTCACTTTAAAGGTCTTATTGAAAAGGCCTCCGACAGCAAAAAAATAGATCTTCTGGCTCAATGGGCTCTTTGCGAATTTGATCTTTTTTATTCCAGCTTCCAGACGATAACAGAATCAGCAAAGACTGCATTCGAAACTCGCGACTACCAAGCGTCGCTGACAATTAGTAGGAAACGACTGTCTCTATACAGTGACAGTATGTTCAAATTGGGGGAAAAGCTTGCGGATGCTTTCTCTCCTATCTCAAGAGATCAGGCACTATGGGAAGTAATTGAAGAAAAATATCGGCAGCTTGTTAGAAACCGTTATGAGGGGGACCTCGCTCTGGCATATATTCATTCAGTTCGTCGGTCGCTCTTCCTAGGAGAATGGAGCCCCGTAGCCTATTCCTTCGATACCCCAAGCAAGGCCAACACAAACTTTTCCAACTTTCTGTTCGAGACTTTTCAAACGGAATTAATCACCACTGACCTTCTTATTGATATACTCCGTGTCCCTGGATTCAACGTCCAGTATCGTGAACTGAAGGTGGACGCAATGTTGGCAGCACAACGAGTTAAAGCTGATCTGGATGACAGATTCAGCACATATAAAATTCAGAAAATCGAAGTCATTAAAGGGGAGTTCTACCGTAATCGGGGTGCCTACATCGTCGGAAGAATTGTACTTGATAATCAGTCAATGGTACCACTTGTCATCGCGTTGCTGAATGATGAAAAAGGGATTTATGTTGATGCGATTCTCACTTCAGAGTCTGCCACTTTCAATATTTTCAGTACAACCCGGGCAAACTTTCATGTTAACAACGAATACTATCATGAACTTTCAGAATTTCTTCACAGTATTATACCAAAACGATCTCTGGGTCTAGCCTATTCTACAATCGGATTTAATCATTTTGGTAAAGTTGCAGTAATGGAAGAATTGAAGGAAGAACTTTTGTCTACTGATGGAAAGCTTGATTTTGCTATAGGTTTTAAGGGTACTGTTGCAATAGGTTTCCAGTCCCCTCAATCGGGTTACAATCTTAAAGTTATTCGTAATACACCTACTGAGCAATATAAGTGGGGAGTGTTTGAAGGAGTTCCCTCTGTGCTGGAAAAATACGGTCGTGTCCACGTTATTAATCGGACAGGCAGTATGCTGGACAACATTATTTTCTATCGCGTTAAACTTGAAAGAGCTTGGTTCACCAATGCACTACTGCAAGAACTTTTGAACGACGCGAGTGAATGTGTGACACTGCAAGGTGAATCTCTATTTTTCAGACACCTTATCGTACAGAGTAAATTGATCCCCTTGCCGGTTTACCTAGAAAACTCATCGCAGGCTGAAAGCGAGGCCGCAATAATCAATCTTGGGCACTGCATCAAAAACAATATGGCTGCCAATATATTCAATAAGGACCTCGATGCCAGAAACTATGGTGTCGGTGTATTCGGAGGAGTTTACTTGTTTGATTACGACGCTCTGGAACAGTTTACTGAAGTTAAGATCCGCACTAATCAGAACCAGTTCGAAGGAGAAGAAGATATTCCAGAGTGGTTCTTTGAGGACGGTGTGATATTCCTGCCCGAGGAAATAGAATCTGGCCTGAGAATACCCAATCGCTCTCTGCGACAATTATTTAGGGAGGTACATGGCGACTTGCTGCAAGTAGATTACTATGAGCGTATTCAGGATGAACTAGGTGTGGGTAAAGTCCCCAGTGTTAGAGTCTATCCAGAGCGGTACCAGATCAATTAGAAAGACTATGCACATCATTACAAGGGTAATTGAGAATCACCCTTTCGGAGTATGAGACGATCATGTCTGTCTCTTGCTTAATAAATATCAAGAGAAATTCATTTTGTTGATGACCTTCATCCTATTAATTGCAATAATACACGATTAAAATCTGTTAGCTTATAATCCTCAGTCGTACAGTTACTTAAACTTGTTCCAACGTTCACTTCTTTCATTCAGCGAATCGAGAGTAATTATTAGATTGTTTCATTGCAGGGCACAGCTTGACTTGTCCATCTCATAAGGAGTTTACAGCATGAAGGTATGTATTGTTGGAGCTGGAGCCATCGGCGGTTACATGGCTGTTCGCATTGCAAATGCAGGACATAATGTTTCGGTAATAGCACGTGGTCCTCATTTGGCTGCTATAAAAGCCAGAGGGATGAAGTTGATCGAGGAGAACGATGAATTTGTAGCTGAGAATTTGACCGCCACTGAATTTGTAGGGGAACTTGGACCAATGGACGTGGTTCTCTTGGCACTTAAAGCCCATCAGATAGTCCCTATTGTGAATGACATGTCTGTACTTCTTGGCCCCAACACTGTCATTGTCACCCTTCAGAATGGGATCCCATGGTGGTATTTCCAAAATTTCGTTGGTGACTATGCCAACCGGGTAGTGGAAACTGTTGATCCTGGCGGTTTGCTATTTAAGAGTATCGATCCGGATCGCTTGATTGGCTGCATAGCCTATCCTGCTACAACTATTTCTAAACCAGGAGTGATCCAGCATATCGAGGGTAATCGTTTTCCAGTGGGAGAACTATGCGGCACGAAAACAGAGCGAGTTCAGATGGTGTCTGACTTATTTACTGAATCAGGATTCAAGTCTAGAATTCTCGATGATATTCGCTCTGAAATCTGGTTGAAATTGTGGGGAAATCTGACTTTCAATCCAATCAGCGCTCTCTCCCATTCAACGCTTGTCGACATATGTCAGTTCCCGTTGACCAGACAATTGGCTGCCACAATGATGACCGAGGCACAGACTGTCGGAGAACGCCTGGGGGCTCATTTCCGCATACCCATGGAAAAGCGCATTGCCGGTGCAGAGAGTGTCGGCAAACACAAGACCTCAATGCTCCAGGATGTGGAGGCTGGGAAACCCGTGGAAATAGAAAGCATGCTGGGTGCTGTGATTGAGTTGGCTGAAGTTACAGGAGTGCAAACCCCTACCTTGAGGGCTATTTACGCTTGCGTGAGCTTACTCGACAAAACACTGAGTCAAGAAAAAATCTTAATCAAAGGGATATCGAAAGAATAAACCTAAATTTTTTTAATAAATAAGTTGTCAAGAAACAAGGTTACTCGTTTTTCCGTCAACGAAGTTCTCGATATTATCAACTACTTGATTAGACGATTGTTTGCTACCTAGATCCAGCGGTCTGCGTAACTACATACAAATATACTACGGCATCTTGCTGGTGTTTGTATATTTTTGGTGTTCAAATTGAGACTGCTAAACGAACTTTACGCTATTACTGATTTAGTAATGTGCCGACTGCGGCAATGGGAATTTTTGGGTTTTTTACACTAAAAGGAGACTTACCACAAATGGCTCAATGGATACGTTTTGATTACCAGGAAAAGACGGAGATCGGGACACTGACTGGCGATACTGTCTCAGAATACAAAGGAGGACTTTTTGATAGACCCCAGCCTACAGGCCGTTCAATGCCACTTGCAGATGTCCAGTTGAAAGCCCCGCTAGTACCGCATTCCATTTTTGCATTGTGGAATAACTTTCACGAACGTGCCCAAAAAGAAAGCCAGACGCTTCCCGATGTACCACTTTACTTCATGAAGCCGATAACCAGCGTGATTGGTCCTGGACAGACTATCTATCGTCCCCGCGGACATCATGGACGGGTAATATTTGAGGCTGAATTGGGTATTGTTCTCGGCTCGACCTGCCGAGAGATCAGCGAAGAGGAGGCCGGCCAATATATTTTTGGCTATACCTGTGTCAATGATGTTACAGCAATTGAGTTTCTTTTTGAGGACAAAGCATTCCAGCAGTGGACTCGCTGTAAGGGGTTCGACACGTTTACACCGTTGGGGCCTTGGATAACCACTGGAATCGATCCGGACGGCCTTCAGATCATGGCATTACAGGGGGATAAGGTACGACAAGATTACCCAGTTAGTGACATGATTTTTTCACCAATGAAGATCGTCTCTCTGATGTCGCACTACCATACACTACTTCCGGGTGACCTAATCTGTTGTGGGACGTCAGTCGGTGCCCGCACCATGAAGCCTGGTACAAGTATTGATATCGTAATTCCCGGGATTGGTAAGCTTAGCAATCCATTTGACGATTTATCCGGATAGTAGAATTTTGTCAGGAACTATGACTGTGAAGAATTAGTGGAGTTAATCAAACAGGAACTGAGTTTCCCTTATCCTTACCATCTCACGTAAAATACAACAAATGTTGATGGATTTTAAACAATTTGAAAAAATCTCAACCCCACATAGCTAGGATTGATTTTTTGTTGGACTATAGAATTTATTTAGTTGTCTCTATTTTTCTAAACTTAATCATAAAACCAGAATGAGCCGAGCTTTTCGTCAAAACACCACCCAAAAAAACACCTACTACCCTCAACTTCTAGGAACTCATGGTGCCGTTGCCACTGAACACTACCTGGCGACGAAAGTCGGAGCCGATATTCTTGGAGGCGGAGGAAACGCCGTGGATGCGGCGGTCGGAGCAACCTTTGTTGAGGGAGTAGTCAATCCCCAGATGTTTACCCTCGGAGGGGAGTGTCCAATGTTGATCTGTATGGCAGAGACGAACCAGGTAATTTCAGTCAACGGGAACACCATGGCTCCGGGAAAGGCTACCCCGGAAGTTTATCTGGAACGGGGATTGACTGACGTCCCGGATGAAGGCATTCTTTCAAGCGGCGTGCCCGCGGCCCTCGGAGCGTTGGTGACGGTCCTTGCTAGATTTGGTCGACTCACCTTTGCAGAAGTGGTCACGCCGGCTCTCGATTACGCAAGGAACGGCTTTCCAGTGCATGCTGGTCTTTATGGACAGGAACGTTTCGGCATTCGTGATCTTGAAGAGAAATTCAGGAACCAGTGGCCTGGAAGTGCCAAGGTTTATCTGCCACAGGGAATGGTTCCAGAAGTCGGTAAGGTGCTTGTAAATCCTGCTCTGGCTGACCTGCTTGATTATCTGAAGGCAGTGGAACAATCCATGTCCGGGAACCGGGAAAAAGGATTGGAGGCAGTGCTTGAAGCATTTTACAGAGGAGATCCGGCCACAGAAATTGATCGTTACTCTCAGGAACACAATGGACTGCTTGCACGTTCGGATCTGGAGCGATTCGAAACGCATTTTGAAGAACCTGTCTCTCTCGAATTTGCAGATACCAAGGTTTTCAAATGTGGACCGTGGAATCAGGGCCCGGTAATGCTGCAGGCCCTGGCCATCTTGGAATCCTATGACCTTAAGAGTATGGGACACAACAGTGAAAATTACCTTCACTGGACTGCAGAGGCTTTCAAGTTGGCTTTTGCCGACCGCGAGCAGTACTACGGCGATCCGATGCAGGTGGATGTCCCAATTACGGAATTGCTATCGAAGGATTATTCCCGTCTGCGTGCAGCACTTGTGGATCCTGAACATGCCAACTCGGAGTTGCGTCCCGGTGACCCTAGACGGCAGCAAGCATTATTGCCCCAAGAAGAGCGTTTGGGCGGTGCTTCATGGGGACATGGCACAGTACATGTTGACGTAATTGACGGCGACGGAAGCATGGCCGCTTTTACTCCAAGCGGTGGCTGGATCAAGTCGGCAGAGGTTGTTCCAGCCCTTGGGTTCCCCCTGGGAAACCGCTTGATGACATTTTATCTAAAACCTAACCACCACCCAAACATTATCGCCCCATTCAAGCGTCCACGTACGACCATCAGTCCTTCATTGGCTTTTCGAAACAACCTCCCCTGGATGGTGTTCGGAAGCATGGGAGGCGACCAGCAGGACCAGTGGCAATGTCAGTTTTTTCTCAACCGTGTGCTGTTCGGTATGTCTATTCAGGAAGCCATTGAAGCTCCAAAATTCAGCAGCGAGCACTTTCCAGGTTTTTTTGCACCGCACAACCGCTTTCCGAATCTTATCCGGATTGAACCGAGGGTAAGCCAGAAAATACTCGACGGGCTGACTAGTAGGGGGCACCGGGTGGAGGTTGGCGCTGACTGGTCTGAGGGTTACCTGTTGGCTGCTGCACGTGACCCAGTGAGCGGTGTGCTGGAAGTAGGCTGTGATCCAAGGGGATCCAAGGGTGAGGTCTTTCCAGCCTGCGCTTTATGCTGGTAAAATCAAGTTTCTAAGAAGGGACCTGTTGATGGGGGCAATAGATATCTTGGGAAACGCTATGAGTATAGTCATAGTGTTGATCACGGAGTTTGTTAGGATTCATAAATTGTAAAATGCTATGAATTGAAAAAAACTGTCAATTAATGTTTTAACCTAAGGTTTAGTCCAAACACTAAGAAATCTAATCAATTATGCTAGAAAAAGAAATAACCATTAAAACAGGTGAAGGTCAGATAAACACCTTCATTGTTCATCCGGATGAAGATGGTCCACATCCTGTAATTCTTTTTTTGATGGACGCTCCGGGAAAGAGAGAAGAACTCCACCAAATGGCGAGAAGAATTGCTGCCTGTGGATATTGGGTCATGCTGCCAAATCTTTATTATCGTCGTGTCACAGAATTTGTTTCAGATGGAACAGATAAAAGTCGGGAGATCATGTTTGAGCACAAGAATAGTCTTAGTAATGAGATGGTAGTAGAAGATTGTAGACATCTCTTAGAAGAGGCACTTAAAGATGAAACTGCTTCTCAAGGGCCAGTGGGTTGTCTGGGCTACTGCATGAGCGGACAATTCGTATTTGCGGCTGCAGCTGAAATCAATGATCGAATCAGAGCCACCGCGAGCATTCATGGTGTTGAACTCTTCACAGACTCAGAGAAATCACCTCATCTAAGTTCCCATAAAATAAAGGGAGAAATTTATTTTGGCTGTGCTGAAAACGATGTGTGGGTTCCCAGGGAAATGATTGAATCCCTGGAAAAACATCTTGCTAAAACAGACATTAATTATCGAATAGAATGGTATCCCGGGACCGAACACGGGTTCGTATTCCCGGATAGAAAGGGAAAATATCACAGGACTTCTGCAGAAAGGCACTGGTATAGAATCTTGACCTTGTTTGAAAGGAATCTTAAGTAAATGGAAGAGTAGTCGGATCCGAATCCCGCGCTCTCCACCCTGCCACTTATTACTGTTCAAAATTATCCCAATAAGAGTAAATCCCATTTTCCACGGCTAATTCATACCAAGCCACTATCAACTAACAATTTTCAATTCAATTCAGAAAGTATTTTATATAACACAGATCCTGCTCTTAGCTCCTTGTATCTCCATAGTTGACAACGTATAATTTTAAACAAATTAATCCTGTACGGACTAAAATAAAGATTAATTCTCAATTCTAGAAGTTAACCCAAATGGAACTGAAATCAGAATATCTTCCAAGTTTTTGGCTACCAGGTCCACACTCACAAACCATTTGGGCTTCCAAATTTAGAACACTTCCTTCTCCAGACACCAAAAAAGAGAAAATAGAACTTGATGACGGAGATTTCCTTAATTTGTTCTGGTTAACTGATGGGAACGGGCCAATTGTAATAATAGTTCACGGTTTGGAAGGTGATTCCTCCTCTAACAATGTCAAAGCCATGTTTGAAGTGATTAGCAAAATTGGGTGGAATGGAGTCCTTTTGCTAAACCGAAACTGTGGTGGGATTTCAAACAGGCTTCAGCGGACTTATCATGCTGGTGAAACTGGTGACTTGGACTTAGTCGTCAATCTAGTAAAAAAACGGTTCCCTGATATACCATCGATGGTTTACGGATACTCCCTTGGGGGAAATACACTGCTAAAGTGGCTTGGAGAAAAAGGGGAAAGTGCAGGCATAAATGCTGCTGCTGCAGTATCTACCCCTTTCGACCTGGCTTCTTCTACTGCCGTTATGGAGAAAGGATTTTCAAGAATTTACCAGAGACACTTTGTCAATCTGTTACGTGAATCCGCAAAGAGGAAATTCCGGGATCTCCCACCTTTATTTAATACAGGTGATTTGAATGAAATAAAAACTTTACGAGAGTTCGACGAAATCGTTACAGCTCCTTTACACGGATTCGTGAATGCTGATCACTATTATTCTGAATCATCCTGTAGACAATACCTCAATAAAATCTGCGTTCCAACCCTCATTATGAACTCACTGGATGACCCTTTTCTGGATACAAAAACTTTCCCCAGTCCAAAAGAAGTTTCGGTCATGGTAGAACTTGAATACCTTCAAAAGGGTGGTCACGCTGGATTCATCATTGGAAATTCTTGGAAAAATTATGGTTGGATAGAAACCCGAATCCCAGAATTTTTTAAAAAACAATTGGACAATTTAAATTAAGAAAAAAAGTGAATTTGTGAATATAAAAATGTAACGTTCAACATTTAATTTCTTCCATCTACCCTGGTTTCCCTAGTTTTATACGATTAAATTTTGATTGAGCGGCACCAAAAACTTAGGGGCATATTAATAATATTTTTAAAATCTAGATTTAACAGTTATTTACGGAAGACAGCAAATATTTTATTGCTATCTTTTCCTGCTTGTGGAAAAATGCAAAGTTGTATTCAGTATCCCTTGGTCGTATTTCAAGAAGCTCTATTTTCATGGAAAGAGTATATTATAATGAAATCCGGCTCAGATGTTTTGAGTAATGTGGATTACGATTCCCAAAAGAGTTGTTATGAAAGATCCAAAAAAAGACAACATTCACCATTTTGCCGACGAATTCGCTTTTGAAGACCTCAAGCACGAAAGCGAGGTTGAGGGTGCACATCACGCCAAGTCCTATCTAACTAAAGATGGCCAGTTCTCAATGATAATGAAACAAATTTCGCATCTCAACACGCGGATAGAGAGGCTGGAAAAGATTCTCGAGGAGAACTCCTGACACAGTCTGCTGTATCTTCGATGTAACCAAATACCAGGGTAAATATCTTATCCTGTCGCTGTGTTATGTCTTTTTGGTTTTAAAGCATTTGAGTAATCTATAGACAATACCCATGCAAAACAGTTTTCAAATTGAGAATCCAAATCCATCATTTCTAGAAACATCCCGATGGGGTGCGCTGCCTGAGCGGAGCTACCTGTGTGTGTGGAGAAACTTTTTCGTGACCGCCCGGCAGCTCGATCAATATCTTATAATGTTATAGGTCAATTTATTGAAAGTTGTAGGATGTTTCCCCATGTTCAGCCTGATCTAGCCCACCATGGATATCATCATCAGAAACCCGCAAGCCGGTAATAGCTTGGCAAATTTTCACAATAATATAAGTGCCAACAGCAGACCAAATCAATACGGCTCCAACCCCTTTTATCTGGGTCAATATTTGATCACCAACATTGTCAATTCCTAGTCCGCCAAAGGTAGCGGTACCAAAAATTGCTAAGGAAATGGTTCCTAGTGCCCCACCCACGCCGTGAACGGCAAAAACATCCAATGAATCATCGATTCCCATTTTGTCCTTAATAACTCCACACATGAAATAGCAAATCAGACCAGCTAAGAATCCAATACAAATTGCTCCCACTGGGCCAACTGATCCTGATGCAGGAGTAATTGTAGCCAAGCCGGCAACCATACCCGTAACAATACCAACCAGACTCGGTTTTCCGTTTTTAGCCCATTCAATGAACATCCATGTCAAGCTGGCAACTGCAGCCGAAATATGAGTTACCAGCATGGTCATGCCTGCCGCTTGGTTTGCTGCGACTTGGGAGCCGGCATTGAAGCCAAACCAACCAACCCAAAGCATACACGCACCGACCATGACTAAAGCGGGATGATGTGGTGGATGAAGTCGATGAGGGAAATCCTGACGCGGACCTAGCATTTTGGCCAAAATAAGTGCTGAGATTCCGGCCGTTACATGAACGACAAGTCCTCCTGCCAAATCAATAGTACCATTATTAAACATCCAACCCGTTCCGGCCCATACCCAATGCGCAACAGGAGCGTAAACAATGAGAAGCCAAAGAGCCGTAAATAGCATTACTGCAGTAAATTTCATGCGCTCCACAAAGGCGCCAACGATGAGCGCAGGAGTAATAATCGCAAAAGTCATTTGAAACATGACGAATACTGTCTCAGGAAAAGTACCACCATTCAATTCGTCAACCGTGATTCCACTTAGGAACAGGTGCTTAAAATCACCAATCAATGCATTGCCCTCAGAAAAAGCCAGGCTGTATAGCCCAACAACCCACAACAATGATGCCAGACAGGCAATGGCAAAGCATTGCATAAGTACGGAAAGCACATTCTTAGAACGTACTAAGCCGCCATAAAACAGAGCAAGGCCAGGTAATGTCATGAACAAAACCAGTACTGTTGCCGTAAGCATCCAAGCGGTGTCACCTGAATCGAGAGCCGATCCTCCATGACCGTCTGCGAAGGCGAGCGCTGGAGCTAAAATTGTAAAAATAAATATGGGAAGTATTATTGCTCTTTTTTGATTATTCATCTTGTTCCTTTCGAATGGATGTTTATATTTAAGAATTGATTTGAAGCATGCCTTCATTCCCTAAGCACTCTGCCGATGGTTCTAATGAAGGGTTTTATTTTGTCCTTTAATCCAAGGAGATAAAAAAGCAATAGTCACCATGACCATTACAATCAAAAATGGATCACTATCCCGGAATTGAGCAATGAACCAGCAACCGATTCAGTTGCTCCTGGATTGGAGAACTGAATCAATAAAGCCTTGGATGCTATCTATCCCCAATTACTTTGTCAAGAACAAATTTCATTTGTTTGAAATCAAACCTATTCGTGTTATAAATTAATTTTTCGTTAACAATTCTTTGGAAGAAAAGTGGCACAATTAAGTGAACAATTAAGTGAACATCTACTTGTTGCAGAACTTTGAATCAATTGACACACAACCTTCTTTGGGAGGTCGATATGCGTATCCTATTACTTATTTTGACAATGGGCCTGCTACAGACGGGCTGCACATCGGTGGAG
>Ga0208205_100123_pt1 | contig 11484 bp, 10 predicted proteins | sample DeeseametaMP1494_FD_184185 | JGI IMG/M metagenome (GOLD analysis project Ga0208205, IMG submission 184185) | Marine microbial communities from the Deep Pacific Ocean - MP1494 (SPAdes) | ecosystem: Environmental > Aquatic > Marine > Oceanic | place: South of Fiji, South Pacific Ocean | collected... | reverse complement strand
AAAAACTTTGCCTGTAACCAACCAACTTCTGATCTCCAAACCGCTCTATCTTTCATAAATGAGTAAACCCCTTTCCACTCGACTTGGCGAACTATTCGCCCATGTCCAAGATCTGTTTGATAATATTATTCATACAGTTATTAAACGTATAGATGAAAATGAAAACCCAGATAAAAAAACAGGAAAGATTATCGGCTTTATTACCCGTATCGGAGACGCTTATTTCAATAAGTATAAAGATATCAAATCTAATGATTCAAAATAGTACACATTCATAGATAGGCCAAAATGAGGAGGTAATTCCTAGAATGTTTAAAATGCAATTATACTGGCAGATCATCATTGGACTGGTCCTCGGCCTGGCATTTGGTATTGCAAGCGCCATTATTGGTTGGGGTGGATTCACAACAGCTTGGGTAGCACCATTCGGTACAATATTTATTAGTCTATTAAAATTAATCGCTGTACCACTGGTCTTAACGTCATTGATCACTGGTGTGGCTTCATTATCCGACCTGAGAAAACTATCGCGTATCGGCGGCAAAACAATCACTATTTACGTAATAACAACTGCAATCGCCGTAACGATCGGGTTGGTTATCGTTAACATTTTACAACCTGGGAACAATGTACCGGATGATATGCAAATTAAGTTGCAGGAGACCTATCAAGCGGACGCATCATCTCGAGCAGGTTCGGCGCAGGAAGTAAAAGAAAGAGGGCCATTACAACCTATTGTTGATATGGTTCCAAGCAACTTTTTTCAATCAGCATCCAGCAATCGAAATATGCTACAAGTCGTATTTATCGCGCTTCTTATCGGTATTGGACTAATTCAGATTCCAAAAAAGAAGGCCAAGCCGGTTCTGGATGTTTTTGAAGGATTGAATGATGTGATTATTAAACTTGTGGATATTATTATGCTGATGGCACCAATTGGTGTCTTTGCTCTTATTGCACAAACGATAAATACAGTAGCGGGTGAGGACCCCGGTCAGGTTGCCGAGCTATTGGGTGCTTTAGGCTATTACATGATAGCAGTAATAATTGGTCTCGGTATTCATATGGCCGTAACATATACTGCAATACTTAGATCATATTCCAAAATGCCGTTAAAAACATTTTACACTGGTATTGGCCCGGCCCAGCTTCTGGCATTTTCTACCAGTTCCAGTGGAGCCACCCTCCCGGTAACCATGGAACGTTGCGAGGATGAGCTAGGTGTAAGTGAGGAAGTATCCTCCTTTGTACTGCCTCTTGGCGCAACGATAAACATGGATGGCACTGCATTGTATCAAGCTGTGGCAGCAGTGTTTATCTCTCAGGCTTTGGGCTTAGACCTCGATGTTGGCGATCAGTTAACTATAGTTCTAACAGCAGTCCTTGCTTCTATTGGAACTGCGGCTGTACCGGGTGCTGGTATAATCATGCTAGTGATCATTTTGGAAGCGATAGGTGTTCCTAGTACTGGGATTGCATTGATACTAGGTGTCGACCGTATTCTGGATATGTTGCGTACTGTAGTTAATGTGACTGGCGACGCTACTATTGCTGTAACTATCGCTGCGTCCGAAGGCCAACTGGGTCCGCCCAAACCAAAGGCGGATTAAACTTTATCCCAAGAAACCTCTTGCGCACCTCTTATCCAAAGTTGTTTTGGATAAAATTCAAGTGTTGCTGGTGTTTGTAAACACGGTTCACCATCCACGTTTATCGTTACTGGCGGTTCATGGGATAATTCACATGGTTCACCCTTTTCATCCACAGTTAGAATTTCAAATTTTTTACATGGCTCAAGTGTAATACCCCATTTGCCTACGTGTTTGCCTACGCGTAGTGGCCCCATTAATAATAGCATTTGTAATTTACCCAAGCCCCACCCAGTACATAAATAACCATGATCATTGATTGGAGACGCACCAGGGGCAACTCGATATCCACCGCCGAACATTTCTGACATTGAAAAGACAAAAAGTGTAAAATCAACCACTTCACCAGGCTTGTCATCGATTTTGACCCAGGCATAACGCTGTTTCCAGCGTAAAATTTCAGTCACACCAAGATACGTATATTTTATATTTCCCCGTATCCATTTGGCGCGGCTCAGCTTTGCTCTAGATATTGTTGAGGTAATACCACCATCAGATTCTAAAAATATCCAGCGGACAATTCTTCCGGGTTTAGTTGCTTCACCATTCCACTTTGGGTTAACAGTTGGTGTTGGATAATTATTTTCACTAGGCATAGGTACAGCTTCTAACCGGAGCGCGCCTACATGACGGTCTTTTCCATTTTTAAATATGTTAATAATTGCTTCCAAGTCTTCCAATGGATAGCCGTGATTTCGGGCAATATCATTACCTGTCCCGCCAGGCATTATACCTATAGGAAGATTGCTACCTCTTAATCCAGATGCTACTTCATGTACTGTACCATCACCACCATTAGCCACAACAAGATCGATGTCTTCGCGATGTTTAAGAGAAAAAGCAATTTCTGAGGCGTGTCCCACTCTTTCCGTGAGATGAACTTCTGTTTGGAACCCGGCCTCTTCCAGTTTTGGTTTAGCGGATTCCCAGAGTTTCAGTGATTCGCCATCCCTTCCAGCTGGATTCACTATACACGCTATAATTTTTGAGCTGTTTGTTGCTGAAGATTGGGGAGAATGGGTTTCCAATTAAGTGAAAACCACTTGCAATGAATTAACTATAAGTTGTGCCTGTTTAACCGTATTTCTCTGGTTTATAATAAAATTGTTTTCCTCTAGTTCCTGGCTCAAGGAGCATTTGTAGATAAGGGACTCTTTCCTCGTCAAATAACTCAAGGCCTTTCAAAAATGGGTGATTATTTATAATACCCGCGTCTCCTTGATCCTGGTGTTCAAACAGTGCTGCCTTTAAATACAAATCAGCGATAAATAAATTATCATCTTGTAACACAAAAGCTTGAAAATACCGTTCATGTCCGAGAAAATCTCCAATATTAGTACTGCAGTTATTCATAGTTAGTATTGGCCCGTCTGTATCTCCGAATTCAATGGCATTATCCGCTCGGTTTATTTTTCCATATTCAAGCTTTTTAAAGGATGGCAGTTTATAATAATCGGTACTGTGATCCAGGTGTTCCTGGCAGGTACTGCCCAGGGAAAAGACATACATTGCGAATTTAGGAACTCCTCGTGATAAGTCAGGCGTAACAACGATAGAGGCAATTAATTCCTGGAAATTGGGGAGGTAACCAAGTCCGCCTTCAGGAAAATTAAAGGCAGTAATATTCAACAATGAAACACCAGGTACAATTTCCATTGGACTAATCTGTTTAGGTAATAATGGTGTAATAAGATCTGTGTCAACCTCGTAAAATGTGGTCATGGCAAAATCAAATTCCCAAATGATGAGATTATCCACCGCTACCTGTTCTGTCATAATATCACCATCTTTTATAATGCGAAGTCATATTCCTTGGAAGCATCAATCAATGCTTCGGCGCACCCTTCAAGTTGTTCTTTTGTATGCTCAGACGTAACAAATGCACGGATAATAGACTTATTCTTCTTTACTGCTGGAAACATCATAATAGAAAAATCATATCCTTTTCTCATTAAATAATCAGCCAGCGGGATCGATTTACGTTCATCGCCAAAAATAATAGGTATCACCCATGACTGTGAGGTTCCAATATCCACCTTGTTTATTAGCAAAGATCTAAGGTGATCAGCATTTTCAACGATACGTTTACGCTTTGCATATCCATCAGGTCCTGTGGCTAATTCAAGCGCCTTTAATATACCCCCCGTTACCGCTGGGTCCAGCGCACAGGAAAACATGCGCGATCTGGCATAATAGTTCATGTAGTTAATCAATTCCTGTTTTGCATATAAACAACCACCAACACCACCAAAAGATTTACTGAATGTTCCAATAAGAAGGTCAACATCTCCTAATACGTCAAACTTTTCAACGGCCCCCTGGCCTGATGCGCCAGCAACCAAGAGAGAATGTGCTTCATCCACTAAAATTGATGCGCCATATTTCTTAGTGACCGTTACGATATCCTTTAAATTCCCGTAATCACCACCGGTGCTGTATACTCCCTCCACACAAACAAGTATCCGTCTATTATCCTTAGCTATCCTTTTAAGTATTCTTTCAAGAAATTCGGCATCATTGTGTCTAAATAATTTAAGCGTACCTTGAGACATTACGGCACCATCAATCAATGATGCGTGTGATGAATGATCCAGTACAACATAATCGCCTTTGTGAATGTAACTTGATACGACACCAATATTGGCACCATAGCCTGAGGAGAATAATGATATACCGTAACCCTCTTGACCAAAAAAATCTGTAAGGGCATTTTCTAACTGTTTGTGAATATCAAAAGTGCCATTAAGCAACGGACTACCGGTGGCACCAAGGCCGAATTTATCTAATGCATCCTTCGCAGCATTAATTACTTCAGGATGATTGGCGTAACCCAGATAATTATAACTTGAAAAATTGAAAAGTCTATGCTCATCACCATGAATTCTTCGAACAACTATTTCGGGTGTCTGCGGTGTTAGATGGGGCGTTTCAAATGTATATTTGTCCGCACTTATGACATCTTCACGCCATTGGTTGAATTGTTTTATTTCCGCATGATTTTTTCCAGAACTCCGGGAGAACATATCCAAGGTAAATTCAGTATAGGACGGCTTTTTCTCTTTGCTTTTTTGTTCTGACATATATTAAATGATTTAGATAGAGTGTTACAGAATTTGCGCCAAAAGATTAGTTAATATAAGCTCAATTACCAATCAAATTAAACCATTCACCATTAACCCCAATTATGGAAGTAATCCTCCTCGATAATATTTTGATAGAAACTTAATGATTTTCAAGGTCTCTTTCCATTTCGAAAAAATAGACATTTCACTGGATAATACTCTATGTTTAAATATACCAGAAATGAGCAAATGACTGTTTGATAATTCACTATCCAATTTAATTGATTCTGTAAATGGGGAAAGTGTATCATTCGTTCCGTGCAAGATATATACCTCATTGCTAATGTTTTTACACCAGTATTTAGGAGAAATAAATTCAATTTGATCGGCACAATCTCGGAAAAATATACCCATAATTCTATTGAACTCATCAGACATGTTCAATTCGATAATATCCTTGATTAAAACTTTTTCCTCACCCACCAAATCCTCAATTAGGGCTTGCGCTTGATCATCCTGCTCACGTACCATAAGTTGCAGTACTTTTTGAACACCATTGGTTGGGTACCCTACATCAACTTGATTTAAGTAATTGTGAAATAAAACGATTACACTCCAAGGGTCAGGCGTCAGTTTGATGATATTACCATTGTGATCTATTCTACCATTGTACATGAATTCCATACTGGTTTTTACATTGTATGAAGTACCAAACACGATAACAGATTTGGGCGGTTGCTGCAATAAGAATGGATCTAAACATGCTTTTAATACAATAACACCTCCAAAACTAATACCGGCCAGATTGATGGGACTATTCTCATGCCCAGGTTGTGTCTTTAACCACCGGTAAAAATGAACGGTCCACTCCAAAATACTTTTGGACAATTTTAGATCAATGAGCGGAGGAATGCGTGGTATATATACTTGGATACCATTTACAGCTATGGACCGTGCCAAAGTGATCATTTTAGGGTGTGCTTCGCCCTTGGCGGATGCGCCGGGATACAAGACTAAAACAGCACCATTTGGATTCTGTGGATGGAAAACCTTTAATGGTGTATCTTCATTACTTAGCCCTGGATAATGATCATCTTCCTCATTAACAGATGAAGGCCTGGAATGCTCATAATTTTGCAATCCATTAAGTGTTCTTAAGGCAGATGTAATACTTCTTATTTGATTCACTTTGGGTAAGTTATTAGAAATTATTCGCCTAAATCTGCTCGCTTTCTGCAAAAATCGAAAATCCCTGTAACCCTGGCAAACCAATTACCAAAATTTGGGAATAATGCGTCAATTGCTAATAAAGGACGTAATGGACCTGAATTCACAATTACATCTGGTTTATCCTTTTTGATAGCCTTAATTACTGCACCAGCAACTTTATTTGAAGAAATTGTACCCAAAATTAATGGTGCTTTTACCTGGCTATCAGAATACATGCCTACATCTTTTACTAAGCCGGGAAAAATCGCAGATACCCCAACTGATGTGCCATGAACTTCTTGCCGTAATGCATCTGTAAATAAGGCCAATCCACCTTTGGTCGCTGAATATATTGCATTGAAACTTTCTCCCTTTTTTGCCGCCAAAGAACAAATATTGACAATATGACCACCGCGGTCCAACATTTGAGGTAGGAATTGACGGGTTAGTTCCATACCTGCTATAAGATTCACCGTAGTAATTTTTTCAATGTATTCCAGATCATAATCCTGGAAATAATTGTATTCCTCTATTCCAGCATTATTAATCAATATATCCACTTCTCCTACAGCATTCGTGACCTGAACTTTTAGTTCAGAAAGTTTTGATGTTTGCGATATATCAAATGGAACACCATGAAACTCACCACCAAGGTTTTCAATAATACTTTTGGTATTGTTTAGACCGCTTTTAGAACGTGCAACACCAACAACAGTAACACCTTCTTGGGCTAATAAATTTGCAATAACTGCACCAATACCAGATGAAGCACCAGTGAGTAGTGCAACCTTATTATTTAAATCTTTCAATTATGCCTCCAAATCATTATTTCATCCAAGTTGAAAATACTAACAAAGACAATTATTTTAAACCACCCATTGAGATTCATTGCCTTCTGTCATAACAAGCAATAAATTCTAAATAGCTTTTTGATATTCCTGCTTTCGAGTCGTTTATTTCAGGATCTTTAATAATTATCCTAGGAGGCTGTACTCCATGTTTAAAAAACAGGCCTTTTCATTAAAGGTGGATCAAGGAAGTTTGCTATATGTGGGAGGTCACCACTGTGTCTAGAGCGGTCCTGAAAAAACATTGATTGCAGGATAGTTAAAAGACCCCAGTTTTTCTGGGGTCTTTTCATTGATACTGATTAATAATTTGATTAACTCTATCACGCTTGCCCTTTATTTTTAACCTTATTGAATCATTCTGATAATGCCGCTCGAGGACCTCTACATTTTCCTGCGCTTTTGCCAGTTCCTTACCCTGCTCATATGAAAATGTAATTTCTACAGTTTTGTAATCGGCATTCATTGTTTCTATCATTTCAGCAATTAAACGATCTAATCGCAATTGATCTTTGGCCGAAACCATAATTGCATCTGGGTATTTTCGCTTAAGAAAATTCATCCTCTTATTTTCTGAAATTAAATCAATTTTATTCAACACAGTCAAAGCCTTATGTCGTTTTATACCAAATTCCTTTAATACCTCTTCTATAGTATTCATATGCTCGCTTACTTGATCAGATGCTGCATCTAAAACAATCAAAATTAAATTCGCTTCAAACACTTCTAAAAGTGTGCTTCGGAAACTGGCTACGAGATCATGTGGTAATTTTCGAATGAAACCCACTGTATCACTCAACAATATGGAATGATACTGATCAAGTTGAACTTTCCTTATCGTAGTATCTAATGTAGCAAATAGCTGATCCTGAATAAATACATCCTCTCCGGAGAGTGCTCGCATCAGCGTTGATTTACCAGCGTTGGTGTACCCCACCAATGCAACCCGATATTCATCTTTTCTTCGTTTACTTTGGGTTTGGCGCTCTTGTTCAATATGGGTGAGTTCTTTCTTTAGTTTGGAAATCCGCTGGCGGATCAAACGTCTATCAACTTCAATTTGAGCTTCTCCCATCCCAGCGCGTGTACCTATTCCTCCCATTTGCCGTTCCAGGTGAGACCATTGCCTGGTAAGCCGCGGCAACATGTATTCCAGCTGTGCCAATTCTACCTGAGTTTTCGCCTCTCTCGTCTGTGCGTGTTTTCGGAAAATATCCAATATCAAACCATTGCGATCAATTATTTTGATATTCTTTGCTAACTGTAAGAAGTTTTTAACTTGACCTGGGTTTAATTCATCATCGAAAATAATTAATTCCACATCCAGGGTTTTTGCCTGTTCAATAATTTGCCGTGCTTTACCCTTTCCGATAAAATACTGGGGATTAATTTTGCGCAAGTTTTGGGTGATTTGTCCAACAACCATAGCCCCAGCAGTTTCTGCTAACTGTTTTAGTTCATCAAGATGTTCTTTTACTACTTCAGCAGTTTGGTTACCATGTAAAACACCAATAAGAAATGCCTTTTCACTTTTCCTTATCTCAGTTCGATCCAATTATCAATGTTCCTTTGTTTTCAATCTCTCAGTGTTCGGTCTACCAAGAATTGATTCAATTACCAAACAACTCAACGCAATGTATAATAAAAGCCTCCAGATCGAGCGACCGTATCTAATTTCCTTCAGTACTGAGCCTAAATGTTGTAAGGGTTCAATTATTCTAGCTTGCTCAATGCCTAAACCTTCGGCTAATGCTTCGCCTTCAATTCTGATAGAAGGAAGTTCATGTGGAGACAACTCTGTTGAGAATGAAGTAAAAAAGATGCCATCTGCAAACACATTATATGATCCTAATTCACTAGTTTGTTTGATCAGTAATTTTTCATTTGTATAGTCAGGAATTAGTTTTATCTCATTTTCATTCGGTGTCTTCAATATCCATTCTGCATTGATATTTTCGCCCTTGATATCAATTATCTTATCTTGCCCAACCAAAAGAGGTTGAGTATTGAATTCTTTGGTACCTAGTAATATTAGCATGCGATGTAAAAGCGGTACAAGCAAGCCTTTCACGGAAAGATCATTCCAACGCAGGTTCAATGGAGATGTGAAAACAAACCCCGAGCTCCCAAATGCCTTAGATTCAACTAAAAATGGGTGACCATTATTTAGTTTTATTAACGGGGTGTGATTCATTTGTAAGCGTACTTCGTTATAACCGAATACTTGTGGTAATTCCTCATTCATATTTTTAATATCTAAATCCGTGAATAAAGAATGATCCTCTTCAACAATCGACGCAGAAAAAAATGATTCCCCATCCAGACGACGTGTTTGAATTAACTCGGGCAGTTTTAATAAAGATGGCCATGCTACTGGATCTGTTTGATTCAAATCATTACCTACAAACCAAATAAGTCCACCGCCACTCATAAGGAATCGCTGCAAATCCTCAATTGCAGAATTACTAAGGTTGGCCGGATTATGCAATAACAGGATATCAATATCACTTAAAAATAATTGTTCTACAACATCATCGGATACATGTCTATCTATTAGCAGTAATTCTGTTTCTCCTGTTATCGCGCTTAAAGCTAAATCAAGTAGAAACAATTCTTCCACGGACCGGCCAACAACTTTTACTGCAATTTGGTTCGGTATGACTAACTCGAAATTTCGAAAATTATCCAGCGGGAAGTCGTCGTCAGGAATAACTATTTTTCCGTTAATAATACCTGTTTTACCAGGATATACTTGAAACATAAAATCTTTGAATCGACTAGGTTGGAAATGACTGACAACTTGGCCCACGCGCTCATCGTTTAAATACAATTCCACAGGAATATTCCTTTTTTCAGTCATACCACCATTACCAACTCTCGTATTCAATTTTACCAAATGATTGGGCAATTTTATCTGACTGAGTATACTTACTTCACTTACAGAAATATTATTCTTAACCTTTGGCTGTAATATACAGTAATATTTCCAATCCGAATTGGGAACAAGACTATCGACCGCAAAACTTGGCGCTGATTGGAAATCGCTGATAATAAAGCATTCCCGATTAGGTTCTGAGGCTTCAACCGTATGCAGTACCGAATCAATCATAGGCCAGAGATTATCGTTCAAATTTGTTTGTACAATACTGTTAACTCTATTCATAATTGGTCCACTCTCTTCGTGGGATCCAGTAAATAATTTTCTTGGCGGATTAGTCTGGTATAATTCTACAGTAGTTTCCCCTTCCAGACCCTCTAAGATTGCAGGCAAAGAAGACTTTGCGCGGTCAAGTAGAGTGCCATCATCGGTCTGAACGGCCATACTTGCAGAATTATCTATGACTATTACTGCTCTGGACTCAACATCGCCTGCCAGTTTACCGGTTGAAGTCCCAATCATCAATGGTCTAGCAAACATTAATATTAAACATAAAATTGCAATCGTGCGCAGGAGCACCAATAACCACTGCTTAATCCTCAAATGCCGTATCGTCTCGTGCTTTAACGACTTGATAAATCGCAGGGTACTGAATTCAGTATCCCGAGTATGGCGTAAACTTATTAAATGAATAATTATTGGTATTGAAATTGCTAACAACCCCCATAGAATTGATGGTGATAAAAACGTCATATTATGACAGTACTTGCTATTGTCATGATAGTTCCGGCAAATAATGGTACAGAAAGATTATCATCGATTGGTATTGGTAATAATTCAATAATCATTGCTGCAAACGCTCCAGAAATAACCACCACTAAGGGTAATGATAGCTGGATCAGATAACCAGATAATAGACAAACAATCAGTCCTGCTACGGTTCCTTCAATAGTTTTATTATAGAACTTTATTTTACCAAATTTTCTTCCTACAAGACCAGCCATGGTATCACCTAAACTCATGTATACTAAACTTATTACGGCGATTTCTTTGGGGAAAATTGCTATAGTTAATGTCGAACCAATAAATACCCAGGTTGCGCCTGTGTATTTCCCGTCCATTTCATGTATACGAAGCATTGAAATGAGAAAATTATTAAATATTTTTTTAATTACAGCTGAACGAACTCTTAAATACTCGATTACAATTGCAAATACTGTTAAGGGTACCAAAATACGGAGTACTTGGAAACGTGATTCAAGAAAAAATAAATAAGTAAATGGAATCACTAAATTAAAAATATGGATTATCTTACGATAATATTCGCTTCGTTGAATCAATTAGAGTTCGTTATTTAAACTATTAAATATGTCTTGTATGTCTAGCACACTTACGACCAAGTTGATCGTCGTAGATTTATCAAGAACTGTACCATCCTTAATAGATTGATCCAATACGGTATATGGTACCAAATCTTGATCTTGATGATAGGAAATCTTCCCGACTTTTAACCGCGATTTAAACAGGAGTTCTTTCGCCTTATTGATTGATAGGCCGATCAGGTTCGGTACTTGGAAAAAATTAGGCGGCATACCTTTGCTCACTGTAATCTGAACACCCATACCTTTCTTTCTCCGATCACCAGCCTTTGGATATTGCCATGCAACCGTACCATTCGGGTATTCTGGGTTATACTCCGTGTACACTGTATCAATCAGTAACCCAATCTGGGTTAACTCAAGTTCTGCACTACGACGGGACTGCCCAATCAGATTTGGAACCGCCACAGATCTTTCAGGTTGGGCAATTTTTAACCTTATAGTCCTTCCCATTTTCAC
>Ga0208205_100122_pt1 | contig 11559 bp, 12 predicted proteins | sample DeeseametaMP1494_FD_184185 | JGI IMG/M metagenome (GOLD analysis project Ga0208205, IMG submission 184185) | Marine microbial communities from the Deep Pacific Ocean - MP1494 (SPAdes) | ecosystem: Environmental > Aquatic > Marine > Oceanic | place: South of Fiji, South Pacific Ocean | collected... | reverse complement strand
GCAATTGTAAAATATAGGTCATCACGCCATCTGCAAACAACAGGATATCTATTCACAGACGTATGTCCATTTTTTACAAAAAATGATTCAACTTCCTTCCATGCTTGAGTATAATCAAATCTTTTTGCTGTTGGCGGATTTCCAATAAATGAATACGTATCGTCAGAATGATCAGGACAGTTTACACGATTCTCATCCATGGTCCAATAGAATCGCTTGCATGTTACGCATGATTTGCGCTCAAATCTTTCATCTTCAAATAATTTTACCTTGTAGTATCGTTCAGGATCAGTAGAAAATTTTGAAAGAATCTCTTTTTTATCCATTTGAAGTGTTTTCGACCGACCGATATTAAGAATTGCCGATTATAATAAATTAAATAGAATACTTCCAAATTTAGTTATGCTTGGACTTCGCAAAAAAGGTCTAAAAGAAGGCGATTTTGTTTTTGCTAGACAACCAGATGGTGAATACAACAAAATAATTTTTGGTGCAGTTACTGGTGTTCAGGGTACAAAAATTGGAGTTAACGGAATTATAATTAATCCAGTAGGACTAAAGAATAAAATTGAACAAGGTAAGGCGGGCTCCAGATCTATTGAAATTTTAAAAAATCCAAATCCCGACAATTGTATTCAGATGCTAATTTATCGTATTGAACATGATAACTTTAACGAAATTATAGATCTGGATAAACAACAAGTTTTAGAAATTCCAAATAGAGTGTACGCGACTTTAAATGAATGGATTACTGAATCTTTATCTGAATTGATAAATAATGTACTTTCCCTCCCACCAGGATCTGAGAGGGATGAAGCGAAACGTATTCTAAAGCAGCGGAGGGACACATTGTTCGACAAGAGTGTAAAGAGTACACTCTATTCAGTTTGCCGAAGTCTGAAAATCCTAAATTAAATTACAATTTGTTGTAATTCTCCATAGTTTTATATTATCCACTCCGAAAAAAACGGTACTATGGAATATGTTTACGCTGCATTAATGCTTCATAAGCTAAAGAAGGAGATTACTGAGGAAAATGTCACTTCAATAATAAAAGCATCTGGTGCAGAAGTAAACGAGGCACAGGTAAAATCACTTGTAGCATCTTTGGCTGATGTTAATATTGAAGATGCAATAAAGGCAGCCCCAGTTGCAGTAGCCGCTGCACCAGCAGCTCCAGCAGAAGGTGGAGAGGGTAAAAAAGAAGAAAAGAAAGATGAAGCGCCAAGTGGTAAATCTGAAGAAAAGGCGATGGAAGGTCTTTCTTCACTATTCGGATAGTTTAAGACTTTTTAGGATTCAGTTCGTGATGGCTGATGAATGGATTGTCCATTAATATCTCTCAGAGCTTCCGTAAATGCTTCTGCTAAAGTAGGATGTGCATGAATAATTTCTAAAAATTTCTCGGTTTTTAATTGTGTCTTAATAGCAATTGTTGCCTCACCAATTAACTCAGATGCTCGTGTACCAATGATTATTGCACCTACACACATTCCATTTTTTTCAAAAACTTTGAGAAACCCTCTTGTATCTCCTAGGCAATTTGCTTTTGCATTTGCTCTAAGTGGAAATTCACCTGATTTACCAGAACAATCTCCAACAAAAGATACCTCTGGAAAAGTGAATACACAAAATGGAATAGCGCTATAATCCATTTCACTGTTGTGTTGCATTATATTATGAGCTGCAACTTCGCCTTGCTTTGATGCAACATGAGCAAGTTCATACTTTCCTGTTATGTCACCTATCGCATAAATATTTGAAATATTAGTCAACATTTTTTTGTTTATATTAATTCCTTTATTGTTAAACTCAACACCGAGTTTTTTCAATTCGCCAGAACTTATGTTCGGTTTTCTGCCCACACAAACAATAATTTTTTCAACATCTATGTTTTGACCATTTACCAAAACTCCCTGCTCTGTAATTTTTTCAACCTTTGAATTAGTGAGAACAGTAATTCCATCAATTCGCATATATTTTTCTAATGTATTTCCGATTTCTTGGGGATGGTGTGGCATTAACATTTCTTCCATTTCAACTAGCCAAACTTTACAACCAAGAACATTCAGAATGGACGCAAATTCACAACCACTATATCCACCCCCAATAACAGCTATTGATTTAGGCAGTTCCTCCATGTTCCAGAAGGTATCTGTTGAAAGTATTTTTTCTTTAAAATCAAAACCAGCTATAGAGACTGGAATGCTACCAGTCGCTATTACAACACTTTTCGTTTCTAAAATTTTATTATAGACTTTGACCTTATTTGACGAAATTATTTCTGCCTCTCCTTCAACTATCTCTACACCATTATCTTTCAGCAATAGTTCAATCCCGGATGCTAGTTTGGCAACTGTTGTGAACATTTTAGATTTTAGAATTTTGTAATTTAGATCAGTTTTTGAGTCTATGCCATATGCTTTTGACATGGACATTTTTCTAATAATATCTGCAACTGAGTGGAGGTATTTCGTAGGAATACAGCCTCTTTGAGTACAAGTACCACCAAATCCATTTTTCTCCACTATACAGACTTTTCCACCAAGTTTTGATATCTCGATAGCACAAACATATCCGCCAGGTCCAGCGCCAATAATTACAGAATCATACATTAAATAAAATCAATACTTGCTAGCAATATATTTTTGTTAAACTATCTTTTGAAATTCCATTCTTTTGAAGCGTATTTTTCCAAATCTAATACTTCGGTTGCTGCCGCTTCTTCTTGAGTGATATTTTCTAAGCTTAGATCAGCAGAAAATGTCTCACTAGCACTATCTTTTAGAGTATTTGCAACAAGATCAAATTTTTTACCTATACCAAAAACTCTTTGTTTTACATCCTCAATTGCTTTGTCGCTTATTTTTTCTTTTGGAACTTTCAATAATGAAAACATCTTTTCTACATCGACACCTAATAACATAGTCCCATGTTGCAGCATGACACCATTTTTTCTAGTTTGAGCATTTCCACAAACCTTTCTTCCACCTACTATGATATCATTTAATGGAGAGAATTTAGCATCAAAGCCAAGTTTTTTCAAAGTCAAAATTAGCATTTCACATACCATTTCATAAGATTGCATTATGCTTTGCGGGTAATTCCTTGAAATGAATGAATAAGTTAATTCACTCTCATGAAATACAGCACCACCGCCTGTGATTCTTCTCACGCAGTCAATACCCACCTGCTTACATTTTTCTACATTTACTTCCTCATTCATACTTTGGAAATATCCTATTGAAACACATGAAGGCTTCCAACCATAAATTTTCAGGATGGGAGTATCTCCAACTCCATTCATTAAAACCTCATCAAGGGCCATATTCCACGAGCCCGAGTTATGACCAGTTTCTAAAACCCTAATCTTAGTAAATTCAAATCTATTCATTTTTCAAGCAACCCATAATTGCATCTGTCATAGAATTTACGTCAAAACCAAATGCTTCAGAATTTTTCAAACTTTCTTCCACTTTTTTACTAATTTCATTCCTTTCTAACTTAGTGTCTATAAGATTAGCTTCTAGTGACTCTAGTGTCTCTTCAGGATGAATAAAGAAGTCGCCTGTAATCTTAATGGAACCAATAACATTTTTTTTATCGTCATATGACATTGAAATTTTTATTAATTTTTTTGCTTTGAATATGTTTGCTAAATTTTTCATTTGAACATTTTTGTTCTTAACTTTATACTTTAACCTTCGGTAGCCATCTTAGATTAGGTTCTCTTGCAGCCTTAACCTCGTCCAGTCTTCCTAACTTAGTTGTATGCGGAGATTTCATAACGAAATCTGGGTCTTTTACCAGTTCAACGCTTATTTTCTTCAAGACTGATGCAAAATTATCAAGCGATTCTTTACTTTCCGTTTCTGTCGGTTCAATCATGAGCGCTTCTTCAACAATTAAGGGAAAATAAATGGTAGGTGGATGCAGACCGTAATCCATTATTCTTTTTGCAATATTCATGGCACTCCTGGCACCAAGATTTTTTGAGGACAGTACAAATTCATGCGCACATTTACGGTTGTATGGTTGTTCAAAAACATCGCTCAGTAAGCTTTGAAGATAATTTGCATTGAGCAATGCGTTTTTGGAAACTCTACTAATATTGGAACCCCATGACATAATGTACGAGTAAGCTCTGAGTAACATTCCAAAGTTTCCGTAAAAAGAATGAACCTTGCCTACAGATTTTTTCTTGTCATAATCCATGGAAAACTTTTCATCACTTTCTTTAACTATTCGTGGAACCGGTAAGTAGTCCGCCAAAAAAGACTTAACACATAATGCACCGCCACCGGGTCCACCGCCTCCATGGGGGGTAGAAAAAGTTTTGTGCAGATTTAGATGAACCATATCAAAACCCTGCTCTCCTGGTTTGCTAATTCCAAGCAATGCATTCATGTTAGCTCCATCACAATACAGCAAAGTTCCATTTGATCTAGCAAGATCACTTATTTCAGAAAGATTTTCTTCAAACAATCCCAAAGTATTGGGATTAGTTATCATGACTACTGCAACATCAGAATCCAAGACCTCTCGGAACTTATTCAGAGGTATATTGCCTCGTGGATCTGACTGAACTGTTACAGTTTGAAACTTACACATCGAACTTGTCGCAGGATTGGTTCCATGAGAGTAATCAGGGATGATTACCTTTTTTCTTTCCTCATTCTTATCCTTGAAATACTTCTTTGTCATCATAAGCCCAAGCAATTCGCACTGAGACCCAGCAGCTGGCTGTAATGTTATCTCGTCCATTCCTGTTATTTCCTTTAGATACTGCTGTAATTTCCAAATCAATTCTAGTGAGCCTTGGGAAAAAGATGTTGGAACCATAGGGTGTAGCTGACTAAATCCCTTCAGCCTTGCCAAATCTTCATTAACTTTAGGATTGTACTTCATAGTACAGGAGCCAAGTGGGTAAATACCAAGATCTATACCAAAATTTTTCCGTGACAAGTTTGTATAATGCCTGACTACATCTACTTCATTTACATTTGGGAGTGGCAGGTCACTTCGCATCAGGTGCTTTGGCAGTTCTAAATCAATTGATTCACTAGGTACATGACCGGTAATATTCTCGTCGTAGTCAAATATCAGCTTCATTTTAGTCGTTCACCGTTGAAACATAATCTTCAATATCTTGGGCTGAATTGTTTTCAGTGCAGCAAACAAGCAGTTTGTTTTCGCCCAAGTTTATTCCGCCAAGAATATTTTTTTTTAACAGAGATGACAGGATTTCTTCTGACGGCTTTGTAGCCTTTACCACAAATTCATTGTAAAACGGTTTGTCATTTAATGATTCAAAACCAACTTCTTTTAATTTTTCATGCAGAATGTGAGCTTGCTTATACGAAGCTTTGGCAACATTAATCAGTCCATCCTTTCCCATCGCTGCCAGGTAAATGGTAGCACTTAGAGCAAGTAGCGCTTGGTTTGTAGTGATGTTACTTGTAGCTCTTCCTCTCCTGATGTCCTGTTCCCTTGCTCTGAATGTGAGAACAAACCCTTCGTTTCCTTTATCATCAGTAGTTAATCCAACAATTCGACCTGGAAGTTTTTTTAATAAATCCTGCTTTACTGCTATAAATCCAAGGTATGGTCCTCCGTAACTGATTGGTATGCCAAGAGATTGTCCTTCCCCAACTACAATGTCAGAACCAAAGTTTGCAGGCGGCTTTAGTATTGCCAACGATGTGAGTTCTGTTATACAAGTTACAAACAAGGCACCTACTTTTTTTGCCTCATCAGCAAGTGTCTGCAAGTCTTCAATATTTCCAAAAAAATCTGGATATTGTGCAATCACACACGCAGTTTTCTCATCAATTTTGTCACTAATTTCGATTTCTGCACCTTCACAATACGTCTTCAACACCTGAAGATACCTTGGATTCAAGCCTTTAGACACAAAAACGCGATTTCTTCTAAGATGAGAGGATGACAGTAACATCGCCTCCGCCAAGGCTGAAGCTCCGTCATAAAGTGATGCATTGGCCACATCCATTCCAGTCAAAAGACAGATGTATGATTGAAATTCATAGATGGCTTGAAGTGAACCTTGACTAACCTCAGGTTGGTAAGGAGTGTATGCAGTTAGAAATTCTCCCCTCAAGATCATATGACCGATTACTGCAGGTGAATAATGATTGTAGGAACCTCCACCAACAAAGTATCTTGGAATTTTATTTTTCTCAGACAGAGCAGTTACATGCTGTACAAGTTCCATCTCACTCATGGGTGGTGGCAAGTTAAGTTTGCCACACTGTGGTTTTACATCACCAACCAAGTCATCAATAGAATTAATTCCTATCTTTGCCAGCATTTCTTTTTGGTCTTTACTGGTAATTGGAACATAATCCATGTCTTAATCTTCCCCGACAAATTTATTGTACTGTTCTTCAGTCATCAAATTTTCTAATTGTGATATGTTAGACGGTTCTAATTTTACAATCCAGCCTGATTCAAATGGTGATTTGTTTATCAATTCTGGACTTTGAAGCAACTCCTCATTTACGGCAACAATTTTACCATCTATCGGACAATAAATATCGGAAGATGCCTTTACCGAATCTATAATTGCCATTGCATCATTTTGCTTGAATTCATTACCAACACTTGGCAATTCCACGGAAACAATATCACCTAATTGCTTTTGAGCAAAATCAGTGATTCCAACAAGCCCAATGTTATCTTTCATTAAGATCCATTCATGCTCTTTTGTAAATTGAATTTCTGACATAGAAAACCTACAATTGTCTCAAGTAAAAAATCCTACCCTCGTTTGTAGAAACGAGTTCCAGTTACTTTTGCATCATAAGGTTTGTTTCCGATCTCGATCTGAATTGTTTGTTCATCGGAGACACTCACTGGCACAAAACAAAATCCTATTGATTTTGATAGTGTAGGTGAAAAACTACCGCTTGTTACGATTCCTACTTTAAGATCATCAGCCAGAACTGCGTTATCTTTTCTAGCAATTCTATTTGTACCTAAAATTTCAAACCCTACAAGTTTTCGTTCTACCTGCTGTTTTTCTAGGGCGGACTTGCCTATGAAGTCACAATCAAATTTTACGGTCCAACTCAGCGGAGCCTCCAAGGGCGTTGTTTTCTCATCAATGTCATTTCCATACAGCATCAGACCAGCCTCAAGCCTGAGTGTGTCCCTGGCGCCTAGCCCTACTGGTTTTATGCCGAAATTTGTGCCTATTTCGAGCAATTTGTCCCATATCTCAGTATGCGAAGAAGAAAAGAAAATCTCAAACCCATCTTCACCTGTATATCCGGTTCGGGCTAAAAGGCAATCAACATCGAACATCTTTGTAGTTATCAGATGAAATCGCTTTAATTCGTTAAGTTCTAGTCCAGCTGCTTTCAAAACTTCTTCAGATGCAGGACCCTGCAGCGCAAGCAATGCCATTTGATCAGTAATGTTTTCAACATGGGCATCTTGGCTGTGGCTTACAACCCAAGCAAAGTCCTTTTCTATGTTTGAAGAATTTACTACCATGAGAAAATCATCTTCGTTTATCCTGTAAGCTATAACATCGTCTAGAATTCCACCACTTTCTGAGCACATTGGGGAGTAGATTGCCTGCAGATCGCCAATTTTTGTTACATCGTTAGTTAGCAGGTTTTGTACACAGTTTTCTGCACTGGTGCCAGTAATTTTGAATCTGCCCATGTGCGAAACATCAAACAGCCCAACGTTTGATCTGAGATTTTTGTGTTCATCAATGATGCCTGAATATTGTAACGGCATTTCCCATCCATGAAAGTCAACGATCTTTGCACCGCTGGAAACATGCTGATCGTAAAATGGCGTTTGCGTCATACTAAGTATTATTAGATGTTATATTTCCATTTAGTTAGTGCAAGTTTTACGAAAGCCTGACTGGCTGAAAATAAAGATACCATCTGGCGAGGATTATATTAGAATTAAAAAATCACTCCGTACATACAACCTTAACACGGTCTGTGAGGAATCTTCGTGTCCCAATGTTTCAAAGTGTTGGGAATCTGGAACTGCCAGCATTATGATCATGGGAAGTCTGTGCACCAGAGTATGCAAATTTTGTGATGTGAGCAGCGGAAGGCCAGCCCCGCTTGACCCTGATGAGCCAAACCGGGTTGCGGAGGCAATTAAACAATGGAACCTTCGCTATATTGTCATCACCTCTGTCTGCAGGGATGACCTGGAAGACGGTGGCGCCGCCCATTTTGCCAAAACCATAAAATCTGTAAAGTTAGCTTGTCCCGATACAATTGTTGAGCCGCTAATTCCAGATTTTAACTATGATTCAGATTCCATTAAAAAAATAATCGAGTCCGAGCCGGAGGTAGTAAGCCATAACATTGAAACTGTACGTAGGCTGTCTCCAAAGGTTCGAGATTCCAGGGCTACCTACGAACAGTCGCTTTCTGTTTTAAGGAAAATCAAGGAAATTAACCCCAAAATATACACAAAATCCTCGATAATGGTCGGTCATGGGGAGACTAGAGAAGAGGTTATTCAGACTGCCTCTGACCTAAAATCTGCCAATGTGGATATAATCACTGCTGGTCAGTATCTGCAGCCATCCCTAAACCATCTACCTGTTGCCGAATACGTTCCTCCGGCAAAATTTGAGTCATATCAGAAAATTTTCGAAGAGATGGGGTTTCTGCACGTTGTGACGGGTCCGTTTGTCCGGAGCTCGTTTCAAGCTGCAGATTTTATTGATAATTTTTTAAACATGAATAGGTTGACGCCTTCCCAGCCATAATCTACAAAGCAGCCCAACTGGTTTTTGGAAAGTTCTTTTTTGTTTACACATTCGTTGATAAACTGTAATGAGCTAACAGCACCAGTATTGCCTGTCTTTTTCATCAAATCATAGCTGAGCCCAATCTTTGTTTTATCAATTTGACATTTTTCTGAAACATAATCTACAAATCTACTTCCTGCGGTGTGTAGCCCCCAGATCTTAATTTTTTTAAATTCAGAAGGTGTTTTTTTGCGCAACAGTTTGATATTTTGTGCAGAAAGGTTTGCTACATCTTGTCTGAGCTTTTGCGAGTCTAACTTCATATCAAAAATCATTCTGTGCTTTTTATCTGGAGAGAGCTTTATTGTGGCCGTTTTACTGGCATTTTTTGTATTTTTTAGAGTTAGAATTGACTCTGTGTCAATCTGAAGTTGGGTATTTTTTGTCTTTTTTTCTGATAATATTACGGATGCAGTAATATCACTAAAAATTAGAAAATAGATTAAATTATGAAAATCTGCCTTATTTTTTTTTGAGATGTGTTTTATTTGCTTTATTCTATCTAGAAACCAAGGAGTATAATGTGTCCCAATCAATACAACTGCATCATCTTTTCCATTCATGAGAAAAAATCCAGCAGAGTTTAACAGTGATTCTGAAAATGAGGAACATGCCAATCCTTGAAAATTCTGTGCTCTGATATCCTTTCTAAACGCGAGCTTGGGAATTAATTCTACCGTTGGTGAAGGATCAAGGTATTGCTGATTATCATTAATTGTAACAAACAATCCTATTTTTTTAGTATTGACCCCCCGTAGAGATTTTTTTACTGTATGGTAATACATGTCACTTAGGCTAACATCAGGCTCTACAAAATCATCTTTCTCAAAATCAATTTTTGAAAAATCGTAGGATTTGTAGATGTGGTCTATACCTAGCTCGTTTTTTGCATATTCTCTAACTTCCTTGCTTAGCTTTTTCCTTAGGAAATCATCCACTAATTCTGACATCGAATAACGAAATTTTGCCTTGGTAATTGATATGTTTGATAAGTTAACAGAAGTCATCTTATTGAAGGCATTTCAGCAATTTATCAAGTTTCACAAAAAAGTCATCCGTGTATTTATCTTTAGGCATGTCAAATCCTAAAATGATGGTTTTTAATTTTGTATTTTTTACTATTTCGTTAATTTTTTCTTTACATGTGTCTACTGAACCTATAATCGTTAATTCATCAAGTAATGTATTTTCCACGTTTTGTGCAGCCTTCTTTAGCCCATCGTTTTCATAGGTGTTTTTTATTTTCTTAACCTCGTCTCGAAAACCAGCATTTGATAATGGTGTTGAATAAAACTCATTTGCGCCAATGTAACCAGCTAGTGTCATTTTTGCTTGATTACTATCAACATCAAAGTATGTAGGAATAATTGAAATTAGATTGAACATGTCTTTTGATTTATTCAAAGATAATAGCGTTGAATTAATCAGGTCTATATGATCTAAAATTTGAGCTCTTGGTTTTAAAAAAAATATTACACCATCTGCATTTTCGGCCGCAAGCTTTGTTGTTTTTTCACCAATAGCAGCCCAATAAATTTGACCATGAAATCCTGACCTGATAAAATTTGAATAGTCTTTTAATCGTGAAACTGGTTTTTTAAATTCCATTTTCCATAATTTTTCAATTATTATCGGCGCACTGGTTCCAATTCCTAAAACAAATTTTCCACCAGTCTTTTCATATATCTGATTTGCATAATCAAGAATTTCTTCTTGTGTTCTTGAAAATATGTTGATAATCCCTGTTCCAAGTTTTACATGTTTTATTTTTTTACTAATTTTTAATATTGTCTCAAGTGCGTCAACTCCAAAAAATTCTGGATGTGTTTCTGGCACTAAAAAATATTCAACAGAATTATTATCCGCAATCTGGGCCGCTCGCTCGATGGCTTCTATAGGAGCTCTTATTCCTAGCTCTATACCGATGTTGGTCACAAAAACCGATCGGTACTTCTCTGGTATAAAATATTACGGTGAATGATACTTTTTTGTTGGGTTACTTTTAGAATTCCTACACATTCTTATCCATTCAGCAAAATTGATCAATATTTTATAGGTTCTGAAATAATTGATTTTAGAAGTGAAGATTCTGGGCTTTCTACATGTTGTGGTGGGCCCATTCGTCCGTAGTTCATTTCAAGCAGCAGACTTTATTGAGAAAATGGAAACGAAAGTTAGAGGCAGTATTTAATTTGCTAGTGACGATTTTTCCATTGGTATCTATATTTCTCTTCAAATAGATCTTTCGTAATCTCATCTGTTTTTAGGAGTTTTTCTCTATATTTTTTTGAAAGACAGTTTTTACACAAACAATCATCATCGCTGATCTCATCCTTTGATAATTTTGGTAAGCTGGCACACCAACAAGTATTAGCATCTTCTTCACAGATAAACGAACTTCCACATTCGGAGCATTTTTTTTCCAATTTACCTTAGACCTTTTATCATCCGTTAACTAAAAGAAATTAAAAGTCATAATCATCCTTGATACCACCTTTTAGTTGATTATCAACTGCATCAGCCTTTGCGTCTAATTCACTTAAATCTCCAAATTTATGATATGTTAGTTTTTCAAGAGTATGGATAATACTTTTTGCCGCTCTATACTGTGGAATATTTGGTTCCAAAAGTTCTCCATACAATCCAATCCCATTGATTCCATTAAGCTTCGCATATCCCAATATGAGTCCATTAAATCCTGTGATAACAGATTCCTGCGGTGTGGTCTCTATACCAAGGCTTCGGAT
>Ga0208205_100118_pt1 | contig 11867 bp, 9 predicted proteins | sample DeeseametaMP1494_FD_184185 | JGI IMG/M metagenome (GOLD analysis project Ga0208205, IMG submission 184185) | Marine microbial communities from the Deep Pacific Ocean - MP1494 (SPAdes) | ecosystem: Environmental > Aquatic > Marine > Oceanic | place: South of Fiji, South Pacific Ocean | collected... | reverse complement strand
TATTAAACTCACGAATTCTGGCAAAGACATCAACACCGATCTGGTCATAGACGTCAAGCAAATCTACCAGAACCCAGTTTTCTCGGATCAGTTCATTTTCCAGTCTCCAGAAATCCAGACTTCGCAAAGTAATTCTCTTTCCTGACGGAGCAATACCCATCCAGCCTCCATCAGACATAGTCTGTATCATGTTGGGCCAACCTGTAACTCCTACATAATCTCCATCACCAAAGAAATGGTTCGTAATCTGATCAACAAACTGACCTCGGTCCGGCATGGCAGCAAGAAAAGGAATCTGATGCCAATTTCGAAATCCTTCTATACCTCGGCCTGTTCCTATACCAGAGGGACCATACCAGTTCATTTTTGGGTGCCAATATTTTTTCATTTCCATTACTTCGGGCCCTCCCTCTGACGGATGCCTCTGCATTGCGGTAAGCATGTCAATTATTAACTGGCAGGTTGCTGAACTACTTGATTCATCATAGGGACCTTGTATAATTCCATCTTGAGTTGCAGGTCCAGGAACCTGCCATTCACGACCAAGACTAGGAGCCATTGGCCAAGCTCCCGCCTGCATCATGACCTCAGGGATGTCCCATAGAGCCTGTACTTCGGTCACTCTGTCATCTTCAAAGCGGTAGAACTCGTGGAATCTCATGGCAACTTGATGCCCTGTCGGCGGAATGTCCAACCATGCTTTACTGAATGTGCCTGTGTAATAACCACAGCAACCTACCCAATCAGCACTTTCTTGAGTTGGTCCGGCCATCACAATAGTGTCACGACGCTCTAAATCAGGCAGAGCCCAAAGAAGTGGAGCAAAAACATCCATGTAAAAATTATCTACTCCAACTTTCTCTCCAAGTGGATAGCAAAGGCGTAATACCGGCTCTGAAATAAAAAGCCCATCAAGTACTTTGCGTACACTACTTTCGCTGAAATCGTACATTGCCATCCTCAAAGCAGAAATCAGTTCTTTATTCTTTGTGTGCCTATCCAAATTCACTCTTTTACCAATAGGATAAAATTTTTATTAACATTGGAAATAACTGCAATAAATTTCATTTTTTATATGTATATTTCTCATATATCAAAATCTCTCAACCTTTTCCATTGATTCAGCAACATGCAGTGTTTCTTTTGTCTTGGACAAGTCATTGTGTGTCTCTTCATTTCTGCCTGAGGTGTACGATATATTTTCATATCATTCTTCAGAAATTGTATTAAATTTGATTAATTTAGACATATTTATACTTCAATGGCGATCCTTTTCCATATTTTCACGATAAGTTATTTTTTCCTAGATTTATATGAATTTACAAAACATTTCTTTCATGGAACTACATATCGTTTACAATAATTACATATAATTTTTTGTATCTGCAATTTTTTTCTTGCATAAAATGAATACCTTTGTATAATTCACATTCTATGTCTAAACAGATTGGTGGAAGGATTGTTTGTATTAAACATTCCAGATCAATTAATCATTGGGGGTTGCCATTAAATTAAGCCCCCTTTAATAACCCCCATCATAAAGGAGAACGATGATGAAAATGCTATCTAAAATAACCCTAACATCAACATTCATGTTTCTATTAGTGCATACAACCTATGCTGCTTGTGGGATAACTAGTGGATCAATAAATATATTGGCAAATGATTTTCCTGCGTTACGTACATACACAGATACAGCAAGAGCATGTGCAGGAAGTGGCGCAGATTTCAAAGTGAATCATACATCTGAACATAGCAATCTTGCAATGGCAGCTCTATCGGCTAATCCTGCAGAATATTCAGCTAGAATTGGTGCTAACAGTTCTATTGTGCCTTTAATGAATGAAGGTTTAATTAGGCCAATGGATGACCTTGTTGCTAAATACGGAGAAGGCTTACAAAAATCACAGTTAATTACAATAAATGGAAAAGTGATGGCTGTTGCTTTTATGGCAAATACACAGCATTTGTATTACCGTGAAGATATTCTTAATGAACTTGGTATTGCTGTACCAAAAACTTATGAAGAAGTGGTAGCAGCAGCTGAAAAAATGCGTTCTTCAGGTAAATTGCTAAATCCATATGCTGCAGCTTATAAAGCTGGATGGAATTTAGCAGAAGAATTTGTAAACATGTTTCTCGGTCATGGTGGAGAGTTTTTCAAATCTGGTTCTGCAGAGCCAAATATCAACAACCAAAAAGGCATTGCAACACTTAAGATGTTAAAAAAACTTGCTGGTTATAGCAATCCAGATTTCCTAACTCATGACTCAGAAGCTATCAAAGTTGAGTGGGAATCAGGAAAAGTTGGTCTTATGACTTTATGGGCTTCAAGATCAGGGACTTTGCTTGATGATGAAGGTGATCCGGCAATTACTGCTGCAACAAAATTAGCAGCACCCGCAACTGTTGGAGGAGGCTCTATTCCAGCAGCCACTCTATGGTGGGATGGCTTTACTTTAGCAACAAATAGATCAGATAAAGATGCTGAAGCTAGCTTTCAAGTACTTGTTCATGCAGCAACTTCTAAGAAAATGGCAAATGATGCATCAGATCAAGCAGTGTGGCTAGTTGATGGATTTACACCTGGTCCAAAATCACTTGGAGTACTTGCTGCAGCTAAGATGGGAGCAAAACCTTATCCTATGTTGCCTCACATGTCACTTATGCATGGAGCAATTGGCTCAGAAATAGTTGATTTCTTACAAGGCAAAGAAACAGCTCAACAAGCACTTGCAGATACTGAAGCTGCTTATAGAGGTAAAGCTAGAGAAAAAGGCTTCCTGTAAATTTAAAAAATGCTAAAAGGTGGAAAGATAATATTTCCACCTTTTTTACTTTTTCCGACCTGACCAAATTCATGATGTCGGTTTACATCAAGCGTTGCTGTAACCGCTGTTCTTTCTGAACTACAACACGTTAGATGTAGAACCCTGGCTGATGCTCATCTGCTCAGTAGACTCTTCATGATTCCTGTACTTTCTCTTGCTCAGGTTGCAAGGGAGGATGGGGTAATTTCCGACGCATCAAGAATCTTCAAGGATCCAACCAATTTCAACATAATAATTTCTGATAAAGTTGCTTAAGTGAAACATAAAACTTTTTTTTGGTTCATGCTTCCTACTTGTGTAGCAATGGTTTTGTTCATTGCAATTCCTATTGTTTCAATTTTTGTTCAATCACTTTTTATTGAACATAAAAAACCTACAATTGAAATTGAGATGTGTGATCCATTTGGTTGTAAAAAAGAGTTAGGTGTAGATGTTGAAGCGTATGCTGCTATGAATAAAGAAAAACCTTTAGGGAGATTTAATGGTTTTAAAACTTATATCGATAGAAATCATTTAGCATTTAAAGAATTGTATGAAGGATGGAGTAATTCAAAAACATTTAGCGAATTTTCTAGGACTTTTTTTAATTTACCTTTTTATAAGGCATTAATATTTACATTAACTTATACGTTATTTGTAACACCTTTTGTCATATGTTTAGGTTTTATTATAGCGCTTTCCATTAATGCTTTATCACAGAAGATAAAAGGTCCAACTATTTTCGTAACAATCTTGCCGATGATTGTTACACCTCTGATGGGTTCTCTAGTACTATTCTGGATGATTGACGCAGAAGGTATAATTGGATCAACAATTCAAGATTTATTCAATGATCCTTATCTATCTTTAAAAGCTTCAACTAAACTTACTTGGATTACATTAATAACTTATGGAATATGGCACCATTCTCCTTTTGCCTTTATAGTTTTTTATGCTGCTCTTCAAACAGTGCCACAAGATCCCATAGAAGCTGCGATAATAGATGGGGCAGATCGTTGGCAAAGAATTCGACATGTTGTTATTCCGCATCTATACCCAGTAGCAGTTTTTATTGCTCTTATTTCAATGATGGATAATATTAGAGTTTTCGAGCCGATACTTGGATTTAGTGCTGAGGCTAGTGCTCAATCATTTTCATGGTTAATTTATAATGATCTTCGAAATATTGAGGTAATGAATTTTGGTTCTGCAGCTTCAACATCTATTTTAACTATCATCATGATTGGAATACTTTTAACACCAGTACTTATTAAAACATGGAGTGAATTTGGTGAATCAAGATAATAAAACATGGCAACTTTAGCAGACAAAAAATCTAAAAAATTATTAATTATAAATAGTATATTTATTTTAGCCTGGCTTATTATAGCAGCTTTCCCATTTATCTGGACTTTCTTAGGATCATTTAAGGTTCGTGAGGATTTTTTTTCAAGATCTGATTGGTGGTATGTAATCTCTGGTTTTCATACAATTATTGAGACTGGCGGACGATACACTTTAAATGCATTTAGAGAAGCTTGGATTGAAGGAGAATTTTGGTATGCAGCAAGAAATACAGTAATTGTAACTTTCTTTGTTGTTACGATCTCTTTATTTCTAGGAACTCTTGGTGGATATGCTCTCTCACGTTCGCCATACCGATATGCATTTTGGATATTAATGGCAGCACTTGTTTTTCGTGCTATGCCACATATTACGCTTGTTTCAGGATATCTTTTCCCCTTTTTTCAATTAAATATTTGGGGTATTCTTCCAACAACAATTATTGTTCTTGTTGCGATTAATCAACCATTCACTTTATGGTTATTATATTCTTTTTTTAAAACCGTTCCAAAAGAGCTAGATGAAAGTGGAATGATAGATGGGTGCTCACATTTTCAAGCATTTAGATATATCATAATGCCTGTCATGTGGCCTGGGGTGATAACAGCAGGATTATTTAGTCTGATGCTTGCCTATAATGATTTCACTGTTACAGCAATGTTGTTAAGTTATGAAAACCATACGATGGTCCCCAAACTTCAGAGTTATTTAGGTACCAATCAACATGAAGGAAATATGATGTGGGCTGTTTCATCAGTGGTTTCTGCAACAGCACCTTTATTTATGGTTGTTATGTTTTTTCAAAAACAAATTATAAGTGGAATGACTACTGGAGCAGTTAAAGGGTAAATAGAATGATATTAGAAAATAAACAATTATATAAATCCTATCTTAGAGAGTTTTCTTACCCAAATGAAACTAATTACAAAAATGCAGTACGTAATTTTTTTTCTGAAGAAGCATCAATAAATGTTGTTCATCCAATTAATAAAATTCAAGGTTCGCAAGGTTATATAGATAAGGTTTTAAAACCAATGATGAAAGCATTTGAAGGGCTTTATCGAAGTGACTATATAGTTATAGGTGGAAATTATGAGGGCAATGATTGGATTACATCTACAGGTTATTTTGCTGGAAAAATGATTAATGATTGGTTGGGGATGAGAGCAAATAATAGACTTGTTTACATACGATTTGGTGAGTTTCATCGGATGCAGAATAACAAATGTGTTGAGTCTTATATCTTTTATGACTTACCAGAATTGATGATGGAGCTTGGAATATGGCCACTATCTCCTAGTCCCGGTTATTCAGGTCACATACCTGGACCTGCAACGCATGATGGTTTAGTTTATGGAGAAAGTGATCCGATTGAATCAAGCAAAACGCTTACAATTGTAGAAAAAATGCTATCAAAATTAAATACTCCAAACAAAGAGTGGTATTCTTATTGGCACGAAAACATGTTATGGTACGGCCCAGCTGGATTTGGATCTTATATTGGGATCAAAAATTTTGAAAATTTTCAGGTACCATTTGAATCTTGTTTTCAAGGATGGACGGTAGAGTTATCTGATAATAATACTATTATAAAAGATTTTATTCGTGTAGCAGATGGCAATTATGCCACCAATGGTGGTTGGTTGTCAGTAAACGGTAAACATGTAAAGCGTTTTCTTGATCAAGAACCTACAAATAAAGATGTTTCTATGCGTGTATGCGATTGGTGGCGTCGTGAAGGAAATTTATTAGTAGAAAATTGGGTGTTTGTTGATGTTCCAGATCTTTTGTTACAAATTGACTACGATTTATTTGCTAAATTGAAATAGTAAGTTGGAAAATAATAAAAAAATTTATAAATATTTTTGTGATACATTTTTATACGATGCTCAAAAAAACCATGAAAGTGCAATTAATAAGTTTTTTAAAAAGGATGCAATAATTAATATTGTAGAGCCTATAAATGAAATCAAGGGCTCTGAAGAACTTATAAAAAAGTTTTTTTTACCAATGTTATATGCTTTTCCAGACTTTTATCGACGGACAGATATTCTTTTTGGTGGAATTATTAATGAAGAAGAATGGGTGACAGGCTCTGGTCACTATGTTGGAACATTTGCAAAGGATTGGATGGGAATTCCAGCAAATAATAAGTTAACGTATTTACGATATGGTGAGTTTCATCGAATGCAAAATGGCCAAGCAGTTGAAACTTATTTATTTTTTGATTTAATTGATTTACTTCGCCAAATTGGCAAGTGGCCGTTACTTACTAAAAGTCTTGGTGATGAAAATTTTATTCCTGGTCCAATAACTTCAGATGGGATTATATTAGAAGCGCAAAATTCAGAAGAAACTAAAACCAGCCTTGTGATGGTTGAAGAAATGCTTAGAAATCTTCATACCAAAGAACAATATTGGAGAAAATATTGGCACCCAAATATGATGTGGTATGGTCCATCAGGCTATGGAAGTTATATAGGTGTAGATGGTTTTGCTCGTTTTCAATTACCCTATGAAAGTGTTTTTGATCCCTATCGTAAATCTTCTACAACCATGACTTGTGAAAAAGGATCAAAGCTTGATTTAGCTGTTAAAGGCCATTTTGCGAGATTTGCTGAAGGGAATTTCGTTGCATCAGGCGGTTGGCCTTCACACGGAGGACATTTATGTAAAGAATGGTTAGGAATTGAAGCTAAAGGGCAACAATTTACTTGTCGAATTTCAGATTGGTGGAGAAGAGAAAGGAATAAACTTGTCGAGAATTGGGTTTTCGTTGATCTTGTTGATATGTTAAAGCAGCTTGATTACGATGTTTTCAAAGCAGTGGATATTGAAATATTATTTGAGGATAACTAAATTCTTCAAAATACATAGTTTGTTCAGGAATGAGCAAAATATCAAGTGGGACTCAGTTCTCTCGAAAAAGACCTTTATCATACAAATAAAAATTCATCACACGCTTTGTCACGGTTCTTCTTGAAGCGTCATAACCCAACCAATTTTCATTGACATGAATTGTATTAATGCTATGCCATCCTGATGTCATGAAGTGCTGAACATCTCGTTTACAAAAATTACATATAATTTTTTCTAGACTTCCACAAAGAACTTTATGAAAGTGCCTTGGTTGACAGTTGTAATCGTTTTCAAGCCTTTCGCCATGTAATCATTCTGGTGATGTGGCCCTGTGTCATAACTACTGGCCTGTTCTCATTCCTCCTTGCCTACAATGACTTTGCGGTTACGGCAATGCTTCTAAGTCAGGAAAACCAGACTATGGTTCCAAAGATAGCCAGTTTTTTGGGATCAACTCAGCAGGAAGGAGAGGTAATGTCCGCAGTTGCTGCAGTTGTATCAACAACTTTACCTCTTTTTGTGCTGGTAATGTTCTTCCAGCGTCAGATAGTCAGCGGTTTGACTGCAGGTGCAGTAAAGGGATGAAAAATAATAAGAATATGTTATTAGAATGGAAGGATTTGATTCAGAATTTAAGAATTTAAAAGATTACATTCTCAAGATCACTTATCGTATCTGGGAGGAACGTGGAGTGGAACGTATAAGAGATTATTATGGGGAAGATGCCTTTGTTAAGACTCCCACAAGTGTTTCAGACAATGTAGAAGAAGTTGTTAGCTCTACTTATGAGACTTTGAAGATGTTTCCAGACAGGGAGTTGCTGGGAGAAGATGTTATAGGGTCTGAGGACGTACCAGGTACATTCTATTCATCACACCGAATTCTCAGTTCAGCAATACATCTTGGAGATGGCTTTTACGGATCTCCTACAGCTTCAAAAGTTACTTATAGAGTCGTGGCCGACTGCATCTGTAGTGGAAACAAGGTGATTGATGAATGGATGGTGCGTGATCAGTCCGCCATTGTGAAACAGATTGGACTCGAACCCCATGAATTCGGCCGTCAGTTGGCTTTAAATCTAAAGGAGGCCGGGAGTGCAGTTCCAAGCTCTGAGGACTATGTTAAACGCTGGGAAGGCCCTCCTGACTCAGGACCACTTTCAGGAGCAGCAAAAAATCTCGCTCAGACTTACCAGGCGGTATGGGAGCAATCAGAATTCATCGCTCTGGAAAAATCACACAACAGGGCCTGCCAGATTCATGCTCCTGAAGGGAAAGTTATTTATGGCCGTGATCAGCTTATTGAATTTCTCACAGGCTACACTAAATCTTTCCTAAAAGGAAGTTTCAGGGTTCATCATTGGATAGTCAATGAGGAGGAAGGTAAAAACACCAGAATCGCTATGCGTTGGTCATTTTCTGCTGAACATACCGGATTGGGAAGTTTCGGCAAACCAACAGGTGCTCCTGTGGTAATAATGGCTATGACTCATGCTGAAATGCAGGAAGGTCTTGTAGTCAGGGAATATCATGCGATAGACGAGATCTCACTTTGGATGCAAATCAGCAGCTATTCCATGAGTTAAGACATCGATAAACCGGTTAAAAATTAAGTACAAAAATCATTCAATAAAATAAGGAGAATTATGGCAACCTGGATAAAGGAAGCAATTTCAGAAGAACAACGGGACGAAGCCCAGAAACAAATACGTGATACTGTAGAAAAATTGCTTGAGGATATTGACAAACGAGGAGACACAGCCGTCAGGGAACTTTCGAAACGTTTTGACAACTGGTCACCGGATGAATTCCGGCTTTCTGAAAAAGAAATCCAATCCTGTATTGATAGACTTGATGCACAAACAATTGGTGACATCTGCTTTGCACAGGAGCAGATCAGGAACTTCGCCCAGATTCAGCGGGATTCCATGAAAGACGTTGAAGAGGAAACGCTTCCGGGAGTGATTCTTGGTCACAGGAATATTCCCACCAACCGTGTGGGGAGTTATGTACCAGGAGGTAAGTTCCCAATGGTAGCCTCTGCTCACATGTCAGTTGTAACTGCAAAAGTTGCAGGCGTGAAGGAAATCATTACCTGCGCTCCCCCTTATGAGGGACGCCCATCTGATGCCATCGTTGCAGCTCAGCATCTTGGAGGAGCAGACGATATTTTCGTGATCGGAGGTGTCCAGGCAGTCGCGGCCATGGCATTAGGAACTGAATCCATAACTGCTGTGGACATGCTCGTTGGTCCTGGCAATGCCTATGTAGCAGAAGCTAAGAGGCAGCTTTATGGACGAGTCGGAATTGATCTTTTTGCCGGACCAACCGAAACTCTTGTCATAGCAGATGAAACAGTTGACGGAGAAATGTGCGCTACAGACCTGCTGGGCCAGGCCGAACACGGTCCGACTTCTCCTGCTGTCCTTTTAACAAATTCCATGAATCTTGCCAGGCAGACATTGGAGGAAGTAAAGAAACAGATGAAAAATCTTTCAACGCGTGACACTGCAGCGCCTGCATGGCAAAACTACGGGCAGATTATTGTAGCAGACTCTTATGATGAAATGCTTGAGATTGCAAATGAGCTCGCCTTCGAACATGTTCAGGTAATGACCAAAAAAGATGACTGGTTTCTGGAAAACATGATAAATTACGGCGCACTTTTCCTTGGACCTCGTACCAATGTTTCATATGGAGACAAGGTCATAGGTACAAACCATACTTTGCCTACATTAAAAGCCGCACGATACACCGGAGGTCTCTGGGTTGGGAAATTTCTCAAAACATGCACCTACCAGAAAATTCTCAACAACGAAGCCAGTGTAATGGTGGGAGAATACTGTTCAAGATTATGCAAGCTTGAAGGATTTGCCGGACACCAGGAACAGGCAGATCTCCGGGTTAGACGATATAGTGGAGAAGCTGCGTGACAGCCGCAAAAGTTTACGATTTACGGGGACAGCGGGCTCTGGTGACAGGCGCAGGCAGAGGTATCGGTGAAGCTTGTGCCAAAACCCTGGCCGCTGCGGGCGCGGAAGTTGTGCTGACTGCCAGGACAGAAAAACAGCTGGAACAGGTCAGGGATGAAATCATTAAGTCCGGAGGAAAAGCCTCAGTTCATGCGGCCGATATTTGCTCAATGGAAGCTGTTAATAATTTGAAAAAGTTAGGTCCTTTTAACATTCTTGTCAACAACGCAGGCAACAACATTCCGGAACACTTCTGTGAAGTCACTGAAGAGAGGTTCGACAAAGTCATGGACCTTAACGTGAAATCAGCTTTTTTTGTTGCCCAGGTTGTGGCAAGAGGTATGGTTGAATCAGGAATCAAAGGATCCATAATCCACATCTCAAGTCAGATGGGCATCGTTGGAGGACGAAACAGAACTGTCTACTGCGCATCCAAACATGCAATGGAAGGTTTTTGTAAAAGCATGGCTTTGGATTTGGCAGAAAATGGAATCAGGGTGAACACGGTATGCCCAACTTTCATTGAGACGGATTTGACAAGGCCCTTTATGGAAGAAAATGAGTTCAAAGATTATATTTTAAGTCGAATCCCGCTTGGACACGTTGGACAGACAGAGGATGTGGCAGACGCGGTTTTGTTTCTTGCCTCTGACATGAGTAAAATGGTGACCGGTTCTACCATCAAGGTTGATGGAGGCTGGACCGCAGTGTAATCCCAACAAGTCAAATTACTTAAACTCTAAAAAATGATTGACGATGAAACAAATCCCGGAAAGCCTGCTTAATACTTTCAGGAAATATGACACACCTACAATCGTGAATTCGCTTGAACTCCTCGATTCTAAATTCCGTACCAGCTGTTTTACAACTGAACAGATGATTTGTGTGGATACCACTCTACCTCCGATTGTGGGTTATGCCCGAACAGCAACAATCAGTGCATCTTCTGAAGTAGATCCAAATACAAAACGTGACCGAAGTTTAGCTTATTACGAATATGTATCTTCCGGAACAGGACCTTGCATCAGTGTTATCCAGGACGTTGATGAAAGTCCGGGATTTGGGGCTTTCTGGGGAGAGGTTAATTCAAACATTCATAATGCCCTGGGTGTGATTGGTGTGGTTACCAATGGCTCGGTTCGGGACCTTGATGTGCTTGCAGCAGGATTTCAGGTGCTGGCAGGAAAAATTGGACCAGGCCACGCTTATGTGCGTATTGAAGAAACAGGCATACCGGTAAACATTTTTGGAATGAATGTTCAGCACAATGATCTGATCCATGCAGACCGACATGGCTCCGTAGTCATACCAGCAGAACTTGCGGAAGAACTTCCGACAGCGATCGATCTCATGATTCGTAAAGAAAAGATCATACTAGATGCTTGTAAAAGACAAGACTTTGATTTTGAGATACTCAAAAAAGCAATTCAGGATTCCGCACAAATTCGATAGTTTAAAGCTCAGAATTTTCACCGATATGGTAGTAATTTAATGCTGTTTCTGAGGCTATACTATTTTTATCTTTAGTCGAAAGCGGAGTGAGCCACTTTAAAAGTTGTTTGACACAAAAGCTGTAAGGCTTCATCAATCGTTCAACAGGGAAATTGCTACCCCACATAATACGATTTGGGTTAAAATTTTCTAGGATTGTATCGAAAATTATTTGAGTAGATTCTGAGGACCAGTTTTTGTCGTACATTCCAAAACCAGAGAGTTTGATGTGAAGGTTTGGGAGTGCTGCCAGGCTGGTTAGGCTCCTTTTCCAAATGCGAAGTCCGGAATCGCTTTGATCGTAAGGACAACCTGCGTGGTCTATAACGACTGGTATATCAGGAAAGTCACTCAGAAATTCAGCAGATTCATTCATTTGTTCAGGATAAAGC
>Ga0208205_100111_pt1 | contig 12128 bp, 10 predicted proteins | sample DeeseametaMP1494_FD_184185 | JGI IMG/M metagenome (GOLD analysis project Ga0208205, IMG submission 184185) | Marine microbial communities from the Deep Pacific Ocean - MP1494 (SPAdes) | ecosystem: Environmental > Aquatic > Marine > Oceanic | place: South of Fiji, South Pacific Ocean | collected... | reverse complement strand
TGTTCTGGGCTAACTGTAAATTCTGTCTTTTGATAGTTGCGGAAACCATCAGCAAAAGGTTCAAGAACCGCAAATGATTCTACATCGGTTTGTTCTTGTATAGCATCTCCACGACCTGGAGTAAAGGGAACACTCACGCCTGATGCTTGCTCAATGCCAACATTACCCGCAAGTACAATAACATCTGCTACTGAAGCGCTGGTATCTGCAGCAATACCTTCAAGTACACCTAATACACGAGCAAGTTGCTCTGGTTTATTTGCTTCCCAATCCTTCTGTGGATCAAGGCGAATGCGAGCACCATTGGCACCGCCACGCAAATCTGAACCACGGAATGTTGAAGCACTTGCCCAGGCAGTTTCTACCATCTCTTGAACAGTCAATCCACTTTCTGCGATACGTGCTTTAACAGCATCTACATCATAGTCAGTGTTGCCTGCTGGAACAGGATCTTGCCAAATAAGTTCTTCTTCAGGAACTTCCGGACCCATATAACGTGTGCGAGGGCCCATATCACGATGTAGCAGTTTAAACCACGCACGAGCAAATGCATCTACTAACTCGTCTGGGTTCTCATGGAAACGCTTTGCGATCTCTTTATAGATTGGATCTTCACGTATCGCCATATCTGCTGTTGTCATCATAGTTGGCACATGAATTGAAGCATCTTCTGCGTCTGGTGCAAGATCTTCTTCTTTAGGATTTACAGCATGCCATTGGTGTGCGCCTGCTGGGCTCTTAACAAGTTCCCATTCGTATCTGAACATTAGATCAAAATAGCCATTGTCCCATTGAGTAGGTTTAGCAGTCCAAGCACCTTCGATGCCACTTGTAATACTGTCGCGTCCTTTACCTGAACCGTGTGCGTTTTTCCAACCCAGTCCCATTTGTTCAATTGGAGCACCTTCTGGTTCAGCGCCAACAAGATCCTCATCGCCTGCACCGTGTGCCTTACCAAATGTGTGTCCGCCTGCAGTAAGAGCAACAGTTTCTTCGTCGTTCATAGCCATACGACTAAATGTTTCGCGAATGTCTTTTGCACTTGCAAGTGGATCTGGATTACCGTCTGGACCCTGTGGATTAACATAAATCAAACCCATCTGCACTGCGCCAAGTGGTTTATCAAGATCACGTTCGCCAGTATAGCGATTATTGCCAAGCCATTCGTTTTCTTTGCCCCAGAAGATATCTTCTTCTGGTGCCCAAATGTCTGGACGTCCCCCACTGAAGCCAAAGGTCTTACCACCCATTGACTCAATAGCAACATTACCTACTAGAATCAACAAGTCGGCCCAGCTAATCTTCTCACCATACTTTTGTTTAATAGGCCAAAGAAGTCGACGTGCTTTATCCAAGTTGCCATTGTCTGGCCAACTGTTAAGTGGAGCAAAACGCTGGTTGCCAGTGCCGCCACCGCCACGACCATCGGCAGTTCTATACGTGCCTGCGGCGTGCCAAGTCATACGAATAAAGAAAGGACCATAATGTCCATAGTCAGCAGGCCACCAATCCTGTGAGTCTGTCATAAGATCGTGTAGATCTTTCTTTAGAGCACCATAGTCAAGCTTTTTAAACTCTTCTCGATAATCAAAGTCCTCACCCATGGGATTGGACTTTTTATCGTGTTGATGAAGAATATTTAAATTTAACTGGTCTGGCCACCATTGCTGGTTTGCTGTTGACCCGAGTGTATGTTGGCTATTCGACCCGTGTGAAACGGGGCATTTTCCATTTTCTTCCATAATAAATCCTATATTAAGTGTGTTTATGACATGTGCCGATAATGGTCATTTCCACATCATCGACTTTAAATTTATATTTTTTCAACACTGTTTCGCGGATGTTATCATCAAATAATTGTACATCAATCAGGTCCCCGCAAACCTTGCATTTCAGATGGTCATGGGGATCCTTGTTCCAATCGTACCGCACGATATTTCCATCATAAATGGTGTTTATTTCACCTTCTTCTTCCAAGCGCTTTAGATTTCTATAAACTGTTCCCAGGCTAATATTAGGAATAATTTTTTTAGTCTGGTTAAAAATCCAATCTGCTGTAGGATGGCAATTAGTACATTGAACAATCTTTTTAATTCCCTCTCTTTGATGACTATAACGCATAATTAAAATTATCTATATATAGTAATAATTCCTATTACTATGTATTTTTTACATTAAAAAATAAAAACTGGTGTAAATTAAACGGAGAATTTTTCATAAAATAAAAAGGAATAAATAATGGTTGATTATAAATGTGAAACTTGTGGAATGGGTGTGACTGGCATGTCTTGCGCCAAGTGCGGCGAAGCACTAGTCCATGATCATATTACCAAAGATGATGGTACTCAAGTCGCTGTTTCTAAATGTCCAGATGGACATGGTCATATCAAATCCCCCATGTGCTGCGGGCACGATATGAGTTGTAGCATTTAATGAAATTTTAGGCTGTTGGGTAAGGAAATAATTCAGACAGTCCTTTTACCTTTATTATCTCCATCAAACATATACTGTCTCAATTCCGGACCAACCATTTCAAATATATATCGTACACGACCAAGTAAGGGGAAATTGCGCAAAACAGAATGTTTTTTTGATTCTTATCTTTAAAATACAGCAATAGCATCACAAAGGGTGGTATCGTAAAAACAGTCACAAAAGGAATAAGTAAAATGGTAATTGTAACTTCTTGAAACATAATCTATTCTACCTCATTTTCATCATTTAACGATTAATATAGGACACTTACAAGTTTCCATAACATTCAACGGTTTGCTTCCCTTGAAGAACTTCAATAATGGATTTTGTGTCGATGATCCCATTACAATGATATGATTATCACCAGCTACTTCATAAATCACCTGTACAGGATCTCCTACTAAATATTGATGTCCAAACGAAATATTTGATCGACGTAAAAATTTCTTGGCCCAATTGGCCGCATTAGTATAGCCATCACCAAATTCATCTTTTTTACTGACTGTAATCATTTCTACCGGAACGTTGAAAGCTTGAGATACACGGGTACCATATTTTACTGCTTTGCGCGTATTAGGAGAATCATCAACTGCAATCAAAATTTTGTATTTTTGGTTTAAATCATATTTATTCACCACAAAAATAGAGCTATCAATATATTGGATCAGATCATGGGCCATCCGCCGTATTTGACTACCGCCAATTATGGTAACATCATAATGATGTTTTTGAACTTCATCTTTGAGCTCCGCAATAATATCACCGTTTCTAAGTATTAGACTGACATTATCACAGACAGTCCCTTTTAAATAAACCTCGCAGCGGTTTCCACCAGTATCAACCAAAGTGTTTTTTGGAAAACCAGCTTCAATATCACTACTTTCGATAAACTCTTTATCGGCAAGATAATCAAAAGCCCATTCTAATACATCCACGCCTGGTCGATCAAAATCCCAAGACTCTATCCGCTCGTGGGCCATACCGACGTCTTTAGTGCTGAATTCATTGATTTTTTCACCTACATCGACAATTGTAGTAGGCGCCTTAAAAGCACGAGAAACATTCATCCCAACGCTTAGCGTTGGGCCAGAATATTCTTTACTACTAACTGCAATTAGAATTTTCATCTTAGCAACGGCCAATAAAAATATGAAACCAGGAACAGCAGTACAATAGATATGAGGAACAGTTTCCAACCTGCTTTCAAAAAATCGCTGGAAGTGACCAGACCGGTAGAATGTATAATCATACAGGTAGGTGAAGCCACAATTGTTAAATAGGCAAAAGCGGAAGCAATCGAGGTTGAAATACCGATAATTAAAGGATCACCACCCATGTCCAATACAATTGGGCCCAGAACTGCAATTGTAGCAGCGTTGCTCAGCAGATTTGTTAGAATACCAGTAAGGACAACGGAAACAAACCAACGAACTATAGTCACATCTTGGAAAATTAACTCTAAAGTAATCAGTGTTTTTTCGGCAACCCATAGAGCAGCACCTGTTTCCTTCATTTGGATTCCCAGTGAAATCGCCGCACCAAACAATAAAATGACACCCCAATTGGTGTTACGGTTGATCTCTTTCCATTCAATGAGTCCAAAGGCAAGATAAAAGAACACACCAGTCAACGCAACAATTCCAAGACCGATTATAGGGCTCAAGAAAACCCAGCCTAAAAAAACCAGAAAAAATACGAGAATAGCCATGATCTGGTTTCCCGTTAATTTACCGGTCTTGGCCACATGGACTTTTAGTTTACGAACAGCAGAATCCATGATCTTTTGCGTGGGAGTAAAAGTGAACCAAAGGACCAATACCGCAAGGGGTATTTCTAATAAGAGCAAAGGATAAGCGAATATCATCCATTCTACGTAGGATATATTCACCAAACCAAATTCCCTTAAGTAACCGATCATAATTACATTTCTACCTCCACCTGAAGGTGTACCAATGGATCCTATGGCACAGCCATAAGCGATTGAAAAAAGTAATAGCGTGGATAAAGGTGTCGCCTTGTTCGTTTCCAGTCCTGCATTGCGAATAAGGGAAAGAGCTACAGGGAGCATCATTGCCGCCACTGTATGTTCTCCGATAAAGGAGGAAAGAAATGCCGATACAGCTACAAATCCAAGTACAATTCTCCACGTTTTATTGCCAGTTATATTAATTATACCGAGAGCCAATCTTTTATCTAATCCCTGGTGCACAATAGACACTGCAAGCATCAGTGAACCCATGATGAAAAATACGGCATCATTCATAAAGGACGAAGCCACTCCATCTGCGGTATCCACTCCAAGGATCACCTCCATAATCAAGATCAGGATAGCTACGGCAGGAAGTGGAATTGATTCACTAATAATCAGTATTAACACTGTTAAAACAATGATCAGTGTCCGGTGACCTTCTGGCAGCAATCCTTCAGGAGATGGTAAATAAAATAAAATAATACTCAGGAGAAAGGAAATAACGAGCCACTTTTTTCGAGTGACCCAATAAAGTACTTCAGTAATTACCTTATTGGAAAGAAGAGGCATTCCTTACAGATAATAATTTTCTATTTGCGGGTGTAAGGGTCGAGCCATCCAAAGTGGTCGACGCAAGCCGTTGGGGTGTGTTTCCCGTGCTTTGGCCCATTCATTCCATTTTTTGAAATGCTCGAAAGACTTATTGGTGTCCACAAAAATGTCTCCGTATTTCTCTTCCGGTTCCGGCTTGGAAATGCTCACTTTCTGCAGCCAGCAATGGGCTCCTGAAATGGGATCCGGGTTGGTCGGATGGGTAATATTTTGATGGACACCACCGTCCCGCCACCAAACGCGGTTCGTATCAGGGTCGTCTGTTTTCCATGGTTCCACACCGCTAACTGTTTCCATCTTCCACTTACCATCACCCAGATTTTTGATGTTGACTGTATTTGTCATAAAGCGGTTACCTTCGTCATTTTGACGGCGCCATCGACCGATATGGTGCGAGCAGGCCACAACCCCCGGCTTAATGGCCTCCGTCACCCAAACTTTGTCTACGAACCAACCGATCGCGGTTGTGATTTTAAGTAAATCTTCATTATTTACACCAAGTCGTTCCGCATCTTTGGTATGAATCCAGATGGGATTCCGATGAGCAATTTCCGTGAGCCATTTCGCATTGGCAGAACGAGAATGGATATGGGTAGGTAATCGAAAATTGGGCAACAGTACAAATTCATTTTTACTGTGATCCATTTCGTCCAAATGAACATGGCTTTTTATTCTATATCCAGGTGTGGCATGTTCCGGATAACCAAAATCCACCATGGTTTGTGAATATATCTCTTGTCGTTTGGATGGGGTTGGGAATCCGCTATAATGTTTTCCGCCCACCTTCACACCAACCACTTTGCCATCTTTCTCGATCTGTCCATTTGGTTTCACAATTCCATTGGAATTATTTAACTCTTTTTCATTGTTCCGGTACACTTCATCATCCACGAGAAAAGCGCCATACTTCCGCATGTATTCCAGCGGTGTCAGCCCTTCCTTTCCTGCCGCTGCGGGAAGGCCATTTGTATTTTCAAAAATGTACTGGTAATATTCATCAATGTTGATTTTTTCGCCATGGCGATAAGGACTTATAAAATGTTTACGAATTCCCAGATCTCCATCTTTATCAATTCGCCAGGAAAGTTCGATCCAAAATTCATCCTCTTCCCAAACCTCACCAGGGTTTACTTCATAGGTGAACTCCACTTCCTGCCCATCGCGACGGGCTTTCTCCCGCAGGACCGGCTGGCGAAAGGCAATCCATACTCCCGCCTGGGTCTCATACGAATTGATGTCATGACGCTCGGACGCGTGCCCCATAGGCAATACATAATCAGCGAAAAAGGCCGTTTCATTCCAGGTTGGCGTTAGTGCGACATGACAGCCGACTTTTTCTTCATCCGACAGCATTTCGATCCAGGTGAAGCCATCCGGGTACGTCCAGACCGGGTTGAACACACGTGTGAAATATACATCCAAGGATCCGCGGTTGTCCTTCAGCAGGTGGGGCAGGATTTCGCTCATTTCATAATGCGACAAGGTGTATTCCTTTGGCCAGTTTAATTCATTCCATGCATCCGGGCCCGGGGGTGAATCAAAAAAGGTGGGATGAAATTTATTCCAGGCACTTGGTGAAGTTCCCCCTACAGTGCCCACAGAACCGGTTAGAACATTGAGTAAATGCAGTGTCCGGGCCACTTGCCATCCACCGAGATTTCCAATGGAAGCCCCGCGCCAGACATGGCTGGACAGTTTACTTCCAGCCTTTCCAACTAATTGTGCAACACGAACAATTTGTTCAGGATCGATTTGGGCTTCTTGCGCCGCAAATTCCGGTGTGTACTCCGCCCACTCTTCACTCAAACGTTTGATGAATTGGTCAAACTCCACTGGATCTTCCGGATGAAGATTCTTGAGATACTCGTCCCAGTTCACCCAATTTTCAATATAATATCGGTCGTATAACCCATCATCTAAAATAATCTTAGCTATGGCCAGGAATACGGCTGTTTCACTTCCGGGATAGGTGGGCATCCATTCATCTGCCATGGATGCAGTATTAGATAGGCGCGGATCCACAACGATCAGCTTGGCACCTTTCATCATCCCTTCCATAATCCGTTGAGCATGGGGATTAAAGTAATGTCCTGTTTCCAAATGAGAAGACGCCAGCAAAATCACTTCCGCGTTGGTGTGGTCCGGACTGGGACGATCATACTTTTGCCAAAGTGCATACCCAGTCCGGGCACCAGCAGAGCAAATATTGGTATGAGAATTGTGACCATCCACCCCCCATGCTTTCAGCACACGTTCTGCATAGCCTTCATGACCGGGTCGACCCACATGGTACACCACGCCATCTTTACGTTTGCGAATGGATGCAGCAATTTTTTCGGAAATCTCATCCAATACCTGGTCCCAAGTAATTCGATCCCATTGGCCCGATCCTCGTTCTCCTTTTCGTTTTAACGGATAAAGAATCCGTTCCGTATCATTGATCTGGTTGATCGTTGCCGGACCCTTGGCACAATTTCGTCCGCGGCTGCCCGGATGGTGAGGATTCCCTTCAAACTTCCGGACTTCATTGGAATCTTTATCAATATAGGCCAGCAAACCGCAGGCCGATTCACAATTGAAGCAAGTGGTTGGGATGATTGAATAATGGCGTTCCTTTTTTTCCGGCCAGGCCAGTGAATCCAATTCCATAAAATCGTTCCATTCGCTTGGGTCTGGGTATTTGTACAATTTCCTTGGTCCTTCCATGATAAATTCTTCGGACCAATCCGGTCGATCTGATATTTTGGGTATAAGCCTTAATGATTCTGAAAATGTTTCAATCCAACTACGTTTCATTTTTCTAACTCAATGGTATCATTTGCGGCACGCGTATTCGTACAAATTCTGTTAAAAATATACCCACCAGTGCCATTCCCCCAGCGATAAGAGTCATGGTATCAGCATACGTATTTATCATTACGATTGGAGTAATGCTTCCAAAAACAATCCCAGCCCAGAAATACTTGGAATAGTATCCTTTTGTCATGAGATGAATTGCTTTCCTGGTGTCGGGTGTATCATGGGGCATCAAAATTTCTTTTGCTATAATGCACAAATTCAGAATAATTCCCCAAAGAAGAACATTCGCCATCCATGCAGATGTTTCTGGCGCAATCACCATCATGGCAACAGAGCCAGCCATAACCGCATGAACCAGCATGTGCACCGCAGAAAGTACAGTTGATTGCCATAAGTCTCGACCCCTTGCCTGGCCAAAAAGGAATGCTGTGTAGACCGCACCCAATATAGCCAGCATAGACCCAGGAATCATCAGCCAGGAGAATCCCCACCCAAAATAAGAATCGAATAGTTTAATAGTAATCAAACCGCTAAACCCCATAATGATATAGGCGCCGCGAACCAGCCACGATTTCCATTGGGGACGTAATATTACATAAAGGAATCGGTCCGGTCTGTCTAAATCTTTGACTAACAATGCGCCAGTGATACCCATAAATACCAGCGATGTGAGCAGACCATTCATTTCCGATGCTGCATTAATCCCGCCGTTCAGCCAGATCCATACAGCCATCATAAGAAAGGTCCCAGTAGCAATGGCTTTAGTCCAGACATAGGCTGTAACTTCCCAACCCCAGAGCACACCTTTGCTTGGAGCGTCATACACACGGCGGGCTTCCTGCGTGTCTATATCCTGTTTAATTTCTTGCGCTACATTATCAATGGCTCGCTGATCAATGGGTTTCCCAGTCCGGGCTGAAGTTTCCATTGCTAACTGAATAAGTAGGTTTTCTGAGTCTGAATCAGCGACACGTTGCTCAGCATATTTTGCGAAATGCCCCACACCCGATGATTGTTCTGACCATAAATATTTTTCTTCCTGGTTTGTAGCGTTTGGATCCAGCATTTCTGCAGAACCTTTTACATAATACAAATTGGGGGTAGTTAACTTTTCCGGTTTTCGAGTAATGGTCTCTTCATTTGCCACCAATTGGGAAATCTTGGACTCCTGATCATCAAGATCGCCGGATACAATGGCTTCAGTAGGGCAGACAATTACGCAGGCCGGTTCATATCCACCGTCAAGACGATGGGCACAGTAATTACACTTTGCTGCCGTATGTGTATCGGGGTCAATATAAAGGGCATCATAGGGACAAGCCTGCATACAGGATTTACACCCAATGCAACGGTCATTATCAAAATCCACGATACCATCTGCGCGGGTGTAAAGTGCAGTGGTAGGGCAAATTTCCACACAAGGTGCATCGGCACAATGATTACAACGATGAACAGAAAATTCCCGAGTGTTATTGGGAAATTCACCTTTTTCAATGTATTTCACATGGGTACGATTCACACCGATTGGGATATCGTGCTCGCTTTTACAGGCCACAGTACAGGCATGGCAGCCGATGCACAATCGATTATCTATAACAAACCCGTAATTCATGTAATTTTATCCGAAGGCCTATGGAAAAGTAATAAATCAAACTGTAAATTTTTTACTTTTCTATTATCAAAAATTATATTTTAGTAGATTTTAGCGATCAAGCTGAATAGTTTTTGAATATAAATACATTGAAAAATCTAAAAATAACCAAAGAAATAATAATATAAATAAGAAGTAGCCACTGTTAAAAATACCCTAAAAATTAAAAAATAATGGAATCACTGATAAAAAATATACAAATGTTTGCAAAACAGAATTTCCCAGTTGCGGAAATTTCTTCCTATCTAATTGACTTAGATATTCCCCAGGAAAAGTTGGAAAAATATTGTCATTTTAATAACGGGTTCTATACGCGAAACCTTGTGCATAAGGAACGGGACTTCGAAATATTAGTTGTTTGCTGGCCTGCAGGGCAAACGGCACCTATTCATGGTCACGAAGGTGAAAAATGCTGGGCTAGAGTTCAAATTGGTACGCTTCAAATTTGTAATTATGAACAAAAGTCTTTAAATCCGCTCTTGCTTGAAAGAGTAGAAAAAGTATTGGGCGGACCTAACTATTTGGATGGACCAGCAGATATTCATTCTGTAGAAAATCTTTCCAGTGACTCTGCAATTAGCTTACATATCTATGCCAGACCATTCGACAGCTGTGATGTTTACAATTTAAAAGATAACAAGATAGATCGTTTAAAAATGCAGTATTATAGCAAGTTTGGATATCTGTGTTGACGCGTGCAGCAATGAAAGGTAATCTGATCAATTCATCAGGATTACCCAGATAATTAAAATCCTTTCTGCTTGTTTTTTACTAAAGATCTAACTTTTCAATTCGCCGCTGGTGGCGGCCACCTGCAAATGGCTCATGAAGCCACAAATCGATAACATCATAAATTTCTGTAGCTGTCATAAAGCGCGCTCCAAGAGATAGGACATTAGCATTGTTGTGTTCCCGGGATAGTTTTACAATTTTTTCAGGTCCATTATAAAATACTGCAGCGCGAACACCTTTAATTCTATTTGCTGCCATTGCCTCTCCCTGACCAGAACCCCCAAGTATTATGCCGCGGCTATCATCTTCTGCGGCTACAGCTTTAGCACAGGGAAAAATAAAATCGGGGTAGTCATCCAACGGATCGTGATCATGAGTTCCGTGATCTATAACATCATATCCTTTATCAATGAGATAAGTCTTGATTGAATTTTTCAGTTCAAGTCCAGCGTGGTCTGTGGCCAGATGTATTCTCATAACAATGCTGCTAAATGATCTCTGATTTTTTTCTCAACCTGAGCAGCGGTAAAGCCAAATTCCTTGGCCAAATCTTTGTACGGAGCCGATGCGCCAAAATGATCAATACCAACGGCTAACCCGTTTGAACCGATGTATTTTTCCCAGCCGTGGGTTATACCGGCCTCCATTGAAATCTTCATGCAACCTCGCTCAGGTATTATTTGGGTTTTATATTCAGGCGATTGCTGGTCAAATATTTCTAGGCAGGGCATACTTACTACCCGGATACGTTTATCATTCATTAAATCCGCCACTTCCAGCGCAAGACTCACCTCAGAACCAGTAGCAAGAAAAATCAATTCCGGATGGTCGGCACTATCTTTGACAATGTAGCCCCCTTTTTGCACTCCGGCTACTATTGCGTCAATATGCATTTCACTCACAGGTACACCTTGCCTTGTAAGGAGCAAAGCACTTGGTGTTTTTTTTGTTTGCAAGGCTAGTTGAAAGCAGGCGGCAGTTTCCTGTGCATCAGCAGGTCGAAGTACGTGAAAATTAGGTATGGTCCGCAGGGCCATCGCATGCTCGATAGGCTGGTGCGTAGGACCATCTTCACCAAGGTAAAAAGAATCATGGGTAAATTCGTGAATTACTTGTAAATGCTGAATTGCCGCCAAACGTAGCGCAGGGCGTTCATAATCAGCAAACACAAGGAAAGTACCGCCAAATGGTATTAAACCGCCATGCAGCGCAATACCATTTATTATGGCTGCCATGGGAAACTCGCGAACTCCAAAAGCAAAATTTCTTCCACGACGATTCTCCTTAAGAAAATCTCCATAATTTGCCGCAAAATTTCCCGTATAGTTTGATGGTTCTAAATCCGCTGAACCACCAACCAGATTAGGCAACTGCGGTGCAAAAAAGTCCAATGTAGCACCAAAAGCCTTGCGTGTCGCCAATACTGTACCTTTTTCAAATTCAGGCAATGCCAGATCTGGTATTTCTTGTGCTATACATAAGCGCCATAGTTTATCAACATCTTCATTGAGCCTTGCGGTTTCGACATTTTTTTCCCAAGCCTCAACTTCATTCCTTAACGTATCAAAACGGTATTTAAAATGGTTAATTACTTCCGCAGGTAAATAGAATTTTTCATTTGGTAAACCTAATTAGAAAGCAGTTCATCATTGTTTAATTCTTGGTGAAAATACCTTGTGCAAAGTTTCAGATTTATCTTTCATCCAATCAAAACATTTATTCCAACTTTCTCTATCTCTTATAAATCATCCTCAACCAGTGCTGAACGCTACCCTCAGCGCCCATACAAGAATGAGTACAGCCGCTGTTGCAACACCGATTCCAACACAACAGCCTTTCGAACTAATATTAAATCTTTCTTTTTTGGCGGTTTTTTCATATGCCCTTAAA
>Ga0208205_100108_pt1 | contig 12326 bp, 11 predicted proteins | sample DeeseametaMP1494_FD_184185 | JGI IMG/M metagenome (GOLD analysis project Ga0208205, IMG submission 184185) | Marine microbial communities from the Deep Pacific Ocean - MP1494 (SPAdes) | ecosystem: Environmental > Aquatic > Marine > Oceanic | place: South of Fiji, South Pacific Ocean | collected... | reverse complement strand
AAGAATTTTTATAACGACTATGCCAAACGGCTTGGGTATGAAGAAGCCGCTGAAACCATTCAAGATCTATATTTGCAGGGAAAGAAAGAAGAAGCTGCTATGGCTGTTCCAAATGCATTGGTTGATGAGTGTGCATTAATTGGTCCAGCCGAAAGAATTAAAGAACGGCTGCAGCCCTGGAAAGAATTGGATAAAACAGGAAAGATCGGCACCTTGGTTTTAGGCAATGTATCAAAAAAAGTTCTCAGGGTTATTGCCGAAGAAATACTTTAAGCAAGTGACATGGTGAAGAGTATCGGTCTAATTTTAATTTTGCTGGCTTTCTTGATTCTGTCAGGTTACGGAGTGTATGAAATGCTTCACGATGAAGAATTATCAAAACTTATGAAATTTTCCTTAACTGGCTTGTATTTTGGATTTATCGTGATATTTGTTGGGGTTTTGACACAAAGGTTGAAAGAGCGAAAATCTGACAAATACATTGGTGTGGAGAAGTAATGTGATTGTTACTACAAGCCCAGATCTACCCGGACACAAGATCTTAGAAGCAATTGGGATCGTTAAGGGGAGTTCCATAAGAGCCAGACATATTGGCAAAGATATCATTGCTGGGTTGAGAAATATTGTTGGAGGTGAGATTCATGAATACAGTAAACTGCTTGCTGAGAGTCGCGAACAAGCCTTGGATAGAATGATTGAAAATGCAAATGAAAAGGGTGCCAACGCAATTATTAGTGTTCGATTCACCACCTCTGTTCTCATGGGCGGAGCTGCTGAAATGATGGCTTATGGGACTGCTGTGATAACCGAAAAGGAGTGAGCAATGAACTATAAATCTGTGTTTCGTTTTTTAATTATTGTACCGATATTACTTATCTTCGTTGCCGTCGGCCTCGACTTGGTTTACCCCTTTCCAGAATCAGTCAGTGCATACTACGGTGGCCTCGCCGGAGTTGGCTTCAGTCAAGTATATTACGCCTATTTATTTGTTGCCATAGCCGCTTTTATTGCGGATCTGTGTCTTTTTTTCTTTGTCAGAAACTCACGTGAGATTTGGGTGATATTGATGGTGATTTTTTTCATACTTGCAGCGTCCATGCCTGAGCTGACGATCATGTCACCACTGTCAATTGTTTTGGTACAGGTTGCCTGGTTGATGGCAGGTATTAAGATATCCATGGCCTATTTGTCACCTCCAATCAGAGATTTGTTTTAGTTGCCATTCACACCGATCAAGCATTGAAAAAAAGGGGGCTGTTCAGCCCCCTTTTAATTTCTTATCCCAACAACTTCTTCTTTGAAGTGAGTGATATTTTCTTAGGTCTTTGGTGTTCAGGGATAACACTCTCCATCCCAATGTATAGCATTCCATTGGACAGAGCCGCACCCTTGACGACCATGTCATCAGACAAGACAAACTTTCTGATGAAGCTCCTTGCCGCCAGACCTTGGTGAACCAATCCTTCAGAGGCTTCCTGTGGGCTATTGCCGCTGATGGTGAGGTTCTCACCCGCAACCTCGACGTCAATATCTTTTTCATCAAAACCAGCAACGGCCAGCTCAATGGTATATTGATCATCAGAGACCTTACGGATGTTGTAAGGCGGATAATTGGTACTCTGAGATTTCGAATTTGCCAAAAGCGACAAGGCATCAAATGTCCTGTCAAAACCAACAGCAAATGGCGAGATATCTCTCCATACCGAGTCAAATATTGTATTAACCATAATCTACTCCTTTTTTAAGCAAGTTAACTATTAATTCGTAGACCCATTATTGGCGTCTACATGGAAAGATATATGGGTCCTTTTTTAGACTTCAAGTGAGGAGATACAAAATACTTCTATGCAGTTGGGCTTGGGAAGTAAAACCTTCTCCAGAGACGGATGCCAAGGATCAACGACAGTATCCACAAAATAAATTCAGGCCAGTTGGGGTTGCTGTTGTAGCCAAAAAAGCCCTTCAGGAATACACCAATTCTCCCCTTGTCGTGCAAAAGGTGGGTGTATTTTTCATTCCCACTGAGGTTGTACGAGTAGGAAGCCGGATTGTTGTTTTCACTAAGCTCTGATTTGGGTTGTAAGATGTCCCAAACTCTGGAGATTTCTTGTTTTTCTTCCAAACCTATCCAGTCCAGATGATTGCCCTTGACGATAAATTCTTCTGCCTCATGGGTACCGTAAGCAACCATTCCTGATGCAAAGATAACCAACAACAGGGTAGTGACTTGAAAAAATGAACGAAGATTAACTCGCCTTCCTTGTATCACTACAAAGTAACCGATCAGGATGGCGGTAAGCATGCCAGTAAAAAAGCCAATGTAGGAGAATGTTTGCAAGATAGAAAAGCTACCCATCAAGAAAATTGAAGTTTCAAACCCTTCACGCAAAACTGCAAAAAACACCACTAAAAACACCCCATAACCCGAGGTTGCCATGGCGCGTTGGGTTTGGCCTTCAAGTCCAGCCCGATCACTGACGTGTTTGGAGAGCCAGAATATAACGTACCAAAGGAGTCCAGCGGTGAGGAACATGAACACAGACTCGACCATGGCTTCAATCGAAGCGTTGCCAATTGATACCTTAATGTTATTTAATAAAACCCCAACAATAACACTTGCGATTAATGCAGAAACAACACCGAACCACAATTGCTTAATTTCCCGGTGAAGATTGTTTTTTTCCAAGAGGGTATAGATGATGCCAACAATTAGGCAAGCTTCAAGACTCTCACGAAAAACAATAATAAATTCATTCATGCTTGTAACCTTGTCTTTGTCCAAAAAATAGGAAGGAAAGACCTTAAGAGTCTGGTTTGTGGTAATCCCTTACTGTTATTAATTAGGTAGGTTATTAATAATGATTATCATTTGCAAATGATAATTACTGTCTTTAGACAGTAAATTTAGCCTGATTTGTTATCGAACCGGAAAAAATTTCAAAATTGGGGGTAAGGACTATCCAAAAGCGTTTGAAGTTTTTGAGAAATATCTATCCCAGGTTGGTAGTGTAATATTTTTGGGTTCACAGTGTTGTACATAGTATCCCTCAGTCTTGGAACCCTTCGGGCACTTTTTATAAATGATTCCATTTTGTCGGGTGTAAATTCTTGGCCATGGATACTTCCTGCCGCCCTAGATATTGACTCGTTCATCAGCGTTCCCCCCATGTCGTTGGCGCCGGCATTGAGGCAGCCTTCAGCACCTGCTTGGCCCAGTTTTACCCAACTTGTTTGGATGTTGGTTATGAGTGGATTTAAACTTAATCTTGCAATTGCATGCATCAACAGAACTTCTCTGTAAGTGGGCCCTGGGCGGGCATGCCCCCGTTTGTACATGGGTGACTCCATGCAGACAAAGGGCAGCGGTACAAATTCTGTAATCCCCCCTGTTTTCCTTTGCAAATTACGCAGCTTTAGGAGATGGGTGGCCCAATCAGAAATATTTTCTTGGTGACCAAACATAATGGTTGAAGTGGTATTGATGCCAATTTCATGTGCCGTTGCAATGACTTCCAACCACCTTGCACTGTTGATTTTATCTGGACAGATTTTATCTCTTACCCGATCGTCTAAAATTTCTGCTGCTGTACCAGGCATGGTGTTCAGCCCTGCTTCTTTAAGCATCAATAAGAAATCTTTAACTGTGTAACCCAAAGTCATGGCGCCATGATGGATTTCTAAAGGTGAGAACGCGTGAATGTGAATTTCAGGTATTTTTGCTTTGATTGTCCGGCAAATATCCAAGTAAGTATGCCCAGTAAAATGGGGATGTATTCCACCCTGAAGGCAAACTTCAGTCGCACCTCTTTGCCAGGCTTCCAGTGCTCGGTCTGCAATTTCATCATAAGAAATCAGATAGGGTTTGCCTCTCAAGTTCTCCTTGGTTTTGCCTTTGGAAAAAGCACAGAAGTGACAGGTGTATTTACAGATATTGGTATAATTGATATTTCGTGTGATGACATAACTGACGATATCACCGTTGGTTTTTTGTCTCAGTGCATTGGCATGGTCAAGTATGTAATGCATCTGATGGCCTCTTGTCTCGAACAGTTCGGTAATCTCACTGTGATCAAGTGGTTGGCCTAAGAGTGCTTTTTTCACACTGAGAATGATGGAGGAGTGCGGCTGCAGATGGCTGTTATTAATCCAGTTTTGGGCACGACCGGTTTCAGGAATTTGCAGAGATTCTCCACATCGCCAGAGATTGTGTCTGCCGTAGCCTTCAGAGTCAGAGAGTTCATGAATGGAGCGTTTTAAGCCTAGGTCAAACCAATCTTTTTCTGCGGTGATGTATTCAGGATAAATTGTCAGGCGTTCTTGTAATTTTTTGCCTGCATTGCTTGTTGCCTGCTCTAAAAGTTTCAATTCTGGCCAAGGAGATTCCGGATTTACGTGATCTTGAGTAACCGGTGAAACTCCACCCCAGTCATTAATTCCTGCTCCAATGAGTTCTGGTAGAGCTTTCATATTGAGATTTGGTGGACACTGAATATTCATTCCTGGTCCAAAAATAATCCGAGACATAGCGAGGGTCCACAACAACTCTTCCAATTCAGGAGCCGGTGTATTTCGCATTTTTGTGTCTGCTTTTGGAATAAAATTCTGGACGATAATCTCCTGAATGTGATCGAATTCTAGATGGACTTCTTTAATTGCCAAGAGACTCTCAATTCGTTCTTGCCTGGTTTCGCCGATGCCAATTAGAATACCTGTAGTCAATGGTACCGAGGCTTTACCAGCAGCTCGAATGGTCATTAGTCTAAGCTCTGGATCCTTATCGGGTGAACCGAAATGTGGTTGACCTTTTTCACATAATCTTTTTGAAGAAGATTCAAGCATGATCCCCATCGAGGGTGATACTTCCCTAAGCTGACGAATTTGTTCAATTGTCATTGTTCCGGGGTTTAAGTGGGGCAGAAGACCGGTTTCTTCCAGCACCAATTTTGCCATGTCGTGCAAATAATCCAATGTTGTTTGGTAACCCAAATAGTGGAGATCTTTTTTTGCTATTTGATAGCGTAGTTCAGGTTTCTCGCCAAGCGTGAACAAAGCCTCTTTACACTGTTTTGCCTTACCATCTTGGGCAATTTTCAAAACTTCTTCAGGCCTGAGATAAGGATTGTTTAATTTTCTTGGTACTTTGGCAAAAGTGCAATAATGACAGACGTCCCGGCAAAGCATGGTTAATGGTATGAAGACTTTTTTTGAAAAAGTTATAACTTTTTTGCTTTGGTCCCTAAGCAACGATGCCTGTCCCAGTAGTTCTTCAAGTTGGAGAGATTGACCTAAGTCCAGATATTCGTTAGTTTGTTTTCGAGTCGGTTTGACCATTATCTAGTTATAACCTCAAATGTGTTTCATCTCAATGACTAATTTCCAATTACAAATTGTGTCTATTAATAAATGTTGAAAGTTGAGTATTCATGAAGTTGTTTTTGAATTCTTGAAGATCATTCCAAGTATCTAGATCAAGACTAAGGTGTTCAATGTCGACAATTTGTGTGTTGATTTTTTGTGATTCAGCAGCTGCAAGATGTTTGTTAAAGCTATTGATCCCAAATTGGAATTCCAAAGTTGTTGGAAGGTCTAGAATAAGTGCATTGGTTCCACTGTCTTTGTGCGCTTTGATAATAGACAAACCACCTTGATGCTGAGTTATGAAATTTGCCACATCTTTATCCTGAACAAATGGGAGATCAACAGATAAATACAGCACACTCTCTACTCCTTGACTCTGAATCCAGTTGACAGCATGGGCTATTTTTTCTTTCAATTGCTTTACTTCAGGGTCTTTGAGAATAGTTATTTTTGGATTTTCAAATGACTTTAACCATTCAATTTCGTTGCTCAACACAACTATTTTTTCAATGCTTTCGATAGGGTACAGTGCTTCGAAAACCTGGGTAGCTAAAATCTGCGTTATTTCCCTGCGTTGATCGCGGTCAAGATAATCTGAAAGCCTTGATAGTGACTCGGTGAAATCATTGATTGGGATCAAGGCCCACATTAGAGACTGTCTTTTTTTACGCTGATCATTTGGCTAAATTCAACCACATCTTGGGCTAGCTGAATTTTATCTGAATCGCAGTTCATGACGGTATTTGTTACTTGAACTGCAATCCCCATGGACTGCATTTTAGATGACATAATTTTATCTTTATGATCAATCACCAAACCATCAATCAATGGATGATAGTGTTCAGCTATACCCATGACCGACACAGGGATATCCATTTCATGCATGATCTTTGCTGTTGGTCCTCTCAGCGCCTTCCCACCAACGATTGGCGAAACCGCGACCACAGGTATCGACGATGATTCAATGAATGATTTAATTTCCTTAATTGAAAGAATCGGGTCAATGCTTAAATATGGGTTTGAAGGGCAAACAATTATGGCTTTGAAACCATTGTCCTTTATCACGGTTTTGAGTTCGGGTGAAATGGAAGCTTCGGTACTGCCATTAAAGGAAATGTTTCTGATACAAGGCTTGGATTGATGTTTTACAAAGTATTCCTGGAACGATAAATGACCGATGTCTGATTCAATGATGGTTTGAACTGGATCATCGCTCATAGGCAAGATACGGCTGTTTACACCAAATTTTTGAGCAATATGTTGCGTGATTTCAGTAAGGCTTGTTCCTTTCTTTCTTTGCTCATTTCGGTAAAGATGCAATGCCAGATCTTTATCGCCAATCTGAAACCAATTCTCGATTCCAAATTGTCCTAATGTGGAGTGCGTATGCCAAGTTTCATCAGCTCTTCCCCAGCCCCTTTCTGGATCATTGACTCCAGCAAGGGTGTATATCAAGGTGTCAGAATCTGGAGAGATATACAAACCATGGTGAATAAAATCATCACCTGTATTTGCAATGATGGTCAGCGTATTTTTCGCAGTGATATTATCCAGGCCCCAGCTCAATTTTGCCCCACCTACGCCGCCACTTAAGGCAAGAATGTTTTCCCCACTCATAGTCAGCGAAACAAATCTTCTTTCTTCGGGCGGATAAGGTCTTGGATGGAATCTTCACTGGACGGTGCTTCTAATCCTTTAATCACCACTACAGGAGTCGCTTCGTTTGCCTCGCCCATTGCCAAGGAGGCAGCTGCGGCTAACTGATCTGCCCAGGCAATGCATGTAACTTGCAATTCTCGGTCAAATAAATCTTTGGCTTTGAATCTTAGATCCATTAGTGTTTTAACCCCAGCAGAACCAATTGCATGACCAATAGTACCCACCCGCCAGGCTCTGCCTATGCTGTCTGTGATAATTACACCAACACTAATGCCAGTACTTTCTTTAATGTGGTTCCTAATTTTCATAGCAGATTCATCAGGATTGAGTGGCAGCAGTAAGGCAACGTCCTCGTTATTTTTTGATTCTATATTGGATCGATCTACACCAGCATTGGCTAAAATATGGCCCAAACGGTGCTCGACAATAATGACCCCATCACTCACCCGTATAACCTCGTTTGATTCTTGGAGAATCAATTCAACCAATCTTGGATCCTTGTTTGCTTGAATGGCTATATTGAATGCATTTTGAGACGGCTGAACATCGGACAGATTGATCAAACGTCCTTCTGCTTTAGAGACAATTTTTTGTGCAACTGCGACTACATCGTTAGTCTCAATGGTGATGCCATTTAAAGCTAAGCAAGCTAAGATCAATTCTCCGAGATCATCATCCTTTTCAATCAATGGCAAGCCCATGGGAGCAGTTAAAGATATTGAAGGTGGTTTTGACTTGAAATGCATGGCAATCAGGGAGTGTTGTGGCAGAACCTATATCAGTGAGATGTGATCTTAATGCCTGAGGATTTACGCTTGTATTTCTTGTTAATCGCAATAAGAATTGATGTTACTGCTTCCGCAGCTGCGGAATTTTCCAATGGACCAGCGTGCCACGATCGCAAACCTAGATCTTCGATAAGTTTCGTGACAAGATTAACTGCTTCCTCGTCATTCCCAGAAATTAAAACCTCCGCATCAATGCTGTCCTCAGAACTTAGCAAATGTGACCCAATGTTTTGCAATGCAGCGATTACGGTAACTCCACCCCCCAAGATATTTTGGGCCTCAATGGCTGCTGAACCCGCCTTGGGCAGAGAAACTTTTGTCACTTCTTTTTGGAAGGGCACAGTGGTATCAACAAGTATTTTCCCTTGCATGAATTTTTTCACGGCTTTCAAGGTCGTTGCATGACTAATATAGGGTACGGTTATTACTCCAAGGTCACAGAGTTTTGCAGCTTCTGCCAACTCGAATCCGTCTATTGATTTTACATCTAATTCTTTCCGCATAGAGCGAGCAATATGGGTTGCTTTTTCTTTGGATCGAGAGCCAATGATGATGTCGTAACCCTTTTTCGCCCATTTTTTTGCGAGGGCAGAACCCAAATCTCCGGTTCCACCGAAAATCGCAATTTTGGGCTTCTCCCTAGGCATCTGCATCCTCGCCTGGCAAAACACGGACGGCTCCATCTGAAGCAGAAGAGGCCATCATTGCGTATGCTCGCAGCGCTTGACTCACCTTTCGTTTTCGATTTGAAGGTTTCCAAGCACTAGACCCAGTTTCATCCATAGCAGTTCTTCTTTTGACAAGATCTTCTGGTAAAAGATTTACATTGATTTTCCTGTTGGGGATATCAATATCAATAACGTCCCCATTTTTTATCAGTCCAATGGCTCCTCCGGAAGCTGCTTCTGGTGAAATATGCCCAATTGAAAGACCAGATGTTCCGCCAGAGAATCTGCCATCGGTAATCAGGGCACATTTTTTCCCTAGACCCTTTGCTTTCAAGTAACTGGTTGGGTAGAGCATTTCTTGCATGCCTGGACCACCTCTTGGTCCTTCGTATCGTATTACGATCACTTCACCCGCTTTAACTTGGTTGTTCAAAATACCTTCAATGGCATCGTCTTGACTTTCAAATATGTGTGCTGGGCCACTAAAAACCAAGCTGCTTTCATCAACGCCAGCAGTTTTCACTATGCAGCCATCTAAGGCAATGTTGCCTTTGAGGACTGCTAAGCCTCCATCATGACTATATGCGTGATCAATTTCACGAATGCAACCCTGATTTCGGTCTAGATCCAAGGTATCGTAACGTTTGTTTTGAGAAAACGCTTCGGTCGTGGGGATCATTCCAGGTGCGGCTGAATAAAATTCCAGTACCTGTTTATGAGGATTTCTATTGATATCCCACTTGGCGATAGCTGCTTTCAACGTTTTACTGTGAATAGTGCTAGTGTCTACGTTAAGTAATTTCCCTTTTTCAAGCTCACCTAGAATAGCCATCACTCCTCCTGCACGATGTACGTCTTCCATGTGGTAGTGGCTGCTTGGTGCTACTTTGCAAAGATTGGGAACACGTCTAGACAGGCGATCAATATCTTTCATGGAAAAGTCAAGATTTGCCTCTTTAGCAGCTGCTAGGATGTGCAAGACGGTATTGGTAGAACCACCCATGGCAATGTCCAGAGTCATTGCATTTTCAAATGCTTTTTTACCAGCGATCTTTCGTGGAAGAACCTCTGTGTTGTCCTCTTCATAATAATCTTTTGCTAATTTAACAATCAGTTTCCCTGCATCCAAAAATAACTTTTTCCTGTCAATGTGAGTTGCCAGCACGCTCCCGTTACCGGGTAATGCAAGACCCAGGGCTTCCATCAAGCAGTTCATTGAATTGGCAGTAAACATGCCCGAGCAAGACCCACAGGTTGGACAGGCAGATCGTTCAATTGCAGCCAGATCTTCATCTGAAATAGAATCGTCCCCTGCAGAGACCATCGCATCAATTAAATCTAATTTGGTTTCCACGCCCTTAACCTTACTTTTTCCTGCTTCCATGGGACCACCGGAGACAAAGATGGTTGGAATATTCAACCGCATTGCTGCCATTAACATACCGGGCGTGATCTTGTCACAATTGGACAGACAAACCATTGCATCTGCACAGTGAGCATTGACCATGTATTCGACTGCGTCAGCTATTAATTCTCGGGAAGGTAAGCTGTAGAGCATTCCTGGGTGTCCCATAGCAATTCCATCATCAACTGCAATGGTATTAAATTCTTTGGCAACTCCACCATGAGCTTGGATTTCCTTTACTACCATTTGTCCTAAATCTTTGAGATGAATATGTCCCGGTACAAACTGGGTAAATGAGTTTGAAATGGCAATGATTGGCTTGCCAAAATCATCATCGGTCATCCCTGTAGCACGCCAAAGAGCCCGAGCACCAGCCATATTTCTTCCATGGGTTGAGGTTTTTGATCTGTATTCAGGCATCTCTTTTTTCAATCCTTTTAATGGGACATTTTGTTTGGATATTATTATCTCATTTATTGCTAATAATTCTAATTCTCATGGTACAGTAGTGTCAGAAAATTATTGATTTTTGCTTGTTACTGCCTGAATTTTTAACTGGTATTTATCTGAATTTAGTATGAGTGAACAGAAAAGAACAGCCAAGGTAGTTGATATGAATTCATCGCTACAAAAATACTTTGAACAGGAATGGAAGATCGAATTAAATGAATGGCTTGAGTCTCTTGATTCCATCAAACGAAGTTACGGCAACAAACAAGTCAAAGAGCTCTTAAGATCCTTGCAAAACCACGCTCTAAGCAGCGGTATCAATCTTGGTGAGGCGACCCTAAATACACCCTATCGTAATACAATTCATGTGAGTGAACAGCCAAATTACCCAGGTGATATTCAGATAGAACAAAGAATCGAAAACATCGTCCGCTGGAATGCTACGGCGATGGTGCTGCAAGCCTATGACAGCGGCTCTGGAGTTGGCGGACATATTGCCACCTATGCCTCAGCAGCAACCTTCATGGAAGTGATGTTGAATCACTTTGTTCGCTCAAGAACCGATGATTATCAGGGTGATATGTTTAATATCCAAGCTCATGCCTCTCCCGGTATTTATTCAAGAGCTTTTTTAGAAGGGCGTCTAACCCTTGAAGAGTTGGCTAATTTCAGAAGAGAATTACAACCCGGTGGCGGCTTACCATCCTATCCCCATCCAAGGAGAAGACCGAATTTATGGCCAAGTCCATCTGCATCAATGGGGCTGAATGGCGTTTCTTCAATCTACTATGCGAGGTTTGCAAAATATCTTGAAAATAGGGGTTTAACCAACAAAAAAGGAGGCAAAATATGGGCTATTCTTGGCGACGGTGAGATGGACGAACCCGAATCCCTGGGCACTATCAATATTGCCTCAAGAGAGCGATTGGATAATCTCATCTTTGTCATTAATTGCAATTTACAACGCCTTGATGGACCGGTTAGAGGCAACGGTAAAATCATCCAAGAACTTGAAGCAATTTTTAGGGGCTCGCAATGGAATGTATTGAAGGTGATTTGGGGCTCAGAGTGGGATCCTTTGTTTGCTATTGACCACCACGATGTAATGCAAAAAAGAATGGATGAAGTTTTGGACGGTGAATACCAAATGTATTCAGTGATATCAGGTGCAGAACAACGTAATCACTGGTCCAAAGACAATCCTGAGCTAAAGGAAATTATGTCTGGACTGAGCGATGAGGAGATTAAAAACATCAAACGCGGTGGATTTGATCGAAAAAAACTATATGCAGCTTTTGATAGGGCTGTGAACACCAAAGGCAAGCCCACCGTAATTCTAGTTAAAACCTTGAAAGGCTATGGTTTAGGTGAGAGGGCGGAAGGGACGAATATCACCCACCAAAAAAAGCAAATGTCCGATAAGGAACGATTGGAGATTGCACAACGGTTGAATATACCGCTCAGTGAAAAAGCAATTAAAAAGGCACAATTTTACGTTCCTGATCCAGACTCAGAAGAGATGCAATATCTAAAAGACCAACGGCGTAAGCTTGGAGGATATCAACCCATAAGATTTACCGATTGCAAGTCTATCAAAACCCCTAGCATTGAAATTTTTCAGGATTTCTTAGACGGTGTTGACCGCTCTATTTCTACCACACTGTCTTTGGTAAGGATGATTTCAAAACTCCTCAGAGATAAAGAATTGGGAAAATATTTAGTTCCAATCGTTCCAGATGAGGCGAGAACGTTTGGAATGGATGGGTTGTTCCCACAGGCAGGAATCTATTCATCTGAAGGGCAGAATTATGAACCGGTTGATGCTGGAACGATTTCACCTTATAAGGAAGCAAAGGATGGGCAAATTCTTCAAGAAGGCATTTGTGAAGCAGGGGCAATGGCATCTTTTATGGCTGCTGGTACTGCTTATTCTCATTTTCAATTGCCAATGATTCCGTTTTATATTTTTTATTCAATCTTTGGGCTGCAACGGGTTGG
>Ga0208205_100107_pt1 | contig 12328 bp, 10 predicted proteins | sample DeeseametaMP1494_FD_184185 | JGI IMG/M metagenome (GOLD analysis project Ga0208205, IMG submission 184185) | Marine microbial communities from the Deep Pacific Ocean - MP1494 (SPAdes) | ecosystem: Environmental > Aquatic > Marine > Oceanic | place: South of Fiji, South Pacific Ocean | collected... | reverse complement strand
TAAGGTCCAGCCAATATCGTCCAATCCATCGAGTAAACAGTTTTTTGCAAATGAATCAATTTCAAAAGAGTATTTTTTGCCTCCGGGAGAACAGACAGTCTGCTGGGGAAGATCGACTGTCAGCAGACAGCCCTCGTTGGCTTCAACTTCATCAAACAAAGCCTGTACTTCCTCTGCTTGAAGCACTACTGCCAAGATTCCGTTTTTCCTGCAATTGTTGAAAAAAATGTCTGCAAAACTGGACGAAATTATGCACTTAAAACCATAATCCTGCAAAGCCCATGGAGCATGTTCACGGCTTGAGCCGCAGCCAAAATTTTCACCAGTCAGCAAAATTTGTGACCCTTGATAACGCGGATAATTCAGAATAAATTCTGAATTGGACTTAGTCCCTTCATCGTCGATGTATCGCCAGTCATGAAAAAGATGAACGCCAAAACCTGTACGTTCTATTTTTTTCAGAAATTGCTTGGGAATGATTTGGTCTGTATCCACATTTATTTTATCAAATGGTACAGTGATTCCGGAAAGTGTGTTAAATGCTTCCATTATTTAAGTTTAAGTAAAGGTTGAATTTACAAAGTTCTCGGGTCAGTAAAATGTCCGGCAATTGCTGCTGCTGCTGCCATCAGTGGACTTACAAGATGTGTACGGCCACCCTTCCCCTGGCGCCCTTCAAAATTTCGGTTACTTGTCGAGGCACAACGTTCACCTGGTTTGAGCACATCATCGTTCATGGCTAAACACATGGAACATCCCGGCTGGCGCCAGTCAAATCCTGCATCAGTAAATATTCTATCCAGGCCTTCTTCCTCTGCCTGCCGTTTTATAATTCCGCTTCCAGGAACTATCATTGCAGAAACGTGTTCATTAACTTGTCTGCCTTTAACAAATTCTGCAACAGAACGCAAATCTTCGATACGTGAATTTGTACATGAACCAATAAACACACGGTCAATAATGATATCCTTAATAGGAATATTTGCTTTAAGATCCATATATTTCAAAGCTTGTTCAACAGACTTGCGTTCCATCGGATTTTGAATGTTTTCAGGGTCCGGAACTTTGCTGTTAATATCAGTCACCATTCCCGGATTGGTTCCCCATGTTACCTGCGGTAAAACATCATTTGCATTTAGGTTTACTTTCAGGTCAAATTCTGCATCAGGATCAGACGGCAGTTTTTTCCACGAATTCACAGCCAAATCAAATGCATCACCCCGTGGTGCAAAAGGTCGATTTTTCAGGTGTTCAAAAGTTTTTTCATCCGGTGCTACCATTCCCGCTCGTGCACCGGCTTCAATTGTCATGTTACAGAGAGTCATACGACCTTCCATAGTCATGGAGCGTATTGTTTCTCCAGCATATTCAATTACGCAACCTGATCCACCGGCAATACCGATTTTTCCGATGATTGCCAGGATAATATCTTTAGGTGTGACAGTTTCCGGAAGTACACCCTCGACTTGAACCAGCATTGTTTTGGGTTTTTTCTGCTGCAGTGTTTGAGTGGCAAGTACATGTTCAACTTCAGAGGTGCCAATCCCAAATGCAAGTGCACCAAAAGCGCCATGTGTTGCAGTGTGTGAATCTCCGCAAACTATAGTTGACCCGGGTAGAGTCAAACCTTGTTCTGGTCCCATTACATGTACAATTCCTGAACGCTCATCTCCCAAATCAAAAAGGGTAATTCCAAATTCTCTACAGTTCTGACGTAAAGTCTCAACTTGTAATGCAGAAATTGGATCTGAAATCGGCTGATCCTGATTTTCGGTTGGAACATTGTGATCAGGAACTGCAAATGTTGCTTCCGGATGCAACACTCGGCGTCCTGCAAGACGTAACCCTTCAAACGCTTGTGGAGAAGTCACTTCATGCACCAGGTGACGATCAATATAAATGATTGAGTTTCCATCCTGCTCATGTACAAGATGTGAATTCCAGATTTTTTCAAACATTGTTTTGGGCATTATTTTACTCAGTCTTTAATTATTTTTTGAAAGTTTACTTTAAGAAACAAAGGCTTCAGCTAAAAAACCTCATGATTATAAGGTAGGAAACAACTTGAAAATCCACAAACCATTAATTTCAATTAATTTGCAAAACACAGCATTATGATTTATTCACTACAACTAACCAGCAGTTCGCATCAAAGTTTAATCAAACTAGGTCTCCACCACCTGCACCAGCAATGGTAATCGTTCCAGCTTCCTCAAGTTTCTTGACAACTTTGATGATTTTTTGCTGTGCAGCTTCCACATCAGATAATTTGGCGGGACCAAGGTTTTCCAGGTCTTCCCGTACCATTTCAGCAGCTCTGGATGACATGCTGCCGAAAATAAGTTCTTTAACAGCATCGCTTGCTGTTTTGAGCGCGAGCACCATGTCAGCCTGATCAACATCTTTCATAACGAGCTGCATTTGCTTAGCATCAATGAGAGCCATATCTTCGAAGGTGAACATCAATTCCCGGATTTGTTCCGCCAGTTCAGGATTTGTTTCTTCTATACTGGAAAGAATCCTGGTCTCTGTTGCCTTGTCCACAGAGTTTAAGATTTCTGCCACTGGTTCAACACCACCCACACTTGTTGCCATACTACCTGCTGTTTTCATTTCTTCAGTTAGAACCTCATTCATTTCCGAAATTACTCCCGGAGGAATACTTTCAATCACCGCCATTCGATACAATATATCAGCCTGTAAACTTTCAGGCAAGTCTCGCAGCACGGCAGAAGACTGTTCGGCATTTTTTAAATAAGAAAGAATAAGGGCTATCGTTTGAGGGTGTTCAGTGCGGATATAATTTGCAATCATGATGGGTTCCGCATAGCGCAGGGCTTCAAGACCTGCCTCTTCTTCACCCGCACCAAGATTGTCACTTAGCTCTTTTGCCCTGTCTGCCCCCAGGGCTTTGGTCAGTGCATTTTTGACAAAATCTGGCGATGAGCTAATGTTCACACCTTCATCAGCCATAACCGAATTTCTGTAGAATTCCTCAAGAACAATATCCAATTCTTCAGGAGAAACGTCTGTAAAGCGGCTCATATAATAACCAACCTGCTGGATTTCTGCTTCTTCCAAATTTTTCATCACATCTGCTGCTCCATCTTCGCCAAGGGCAAGCAATAGAATTGCGGCCTTTTTAGGGCCTGTCATTTTACCTACGCTCATCTAGCCTCACTTGCTTTTAATCTGATTAATGATTTTATGATTTTTCCATTTACTTCAAATTACTTTTTGAAGTTGGAATTTAATAGTCAACCTCTCAGCATTTCAAGAAACCGGCCAAACAGGTAAGATGCATCTCTTGGTCCAGGAGCTGCCTCCGGATGATATTGTACAGAATAAGCTGAGTGAACAAGTGATTCAATACCCTCTACAGTTTGATCATTCAGGTTGCGGTGCGTTACCCGGACATCTTCTGGGAGGGAATTTTCCTCTACAGAAAAACCATGATTATGGCTGGTTATTTCAATCTTATTGGTCGCTAAATCCATCACAGGGTGATTTCCACCATGATGTCCGCATTCTAGTTTATAAGTCTTGCAACCCAAGGCCAATGATAATATCTGATGTCCCAGACAGATTCCAAAAATTGGCAACTTACCGAGCAAATTTCGAACAGAATCAATTGCTTCCGAGACCGCAGCAGGATCTCCAGGGCCATTGGACAGTAAAATACCTTCAGGATTCATTTCAAGCACCTCTTCTGCTGATGTATTCCAGGGTACAACTGTCACACTCATTCCCAGTCTGTTCATTATTCGCAAAATATTGTACTTTATCCCAAAATCATAAGCAATAACAGTCAGCGGTTTTCCCTCTGCTTCAGACGGCCAAAAATATGATTCACGGGTCGAAACTTGTCGTGCCAGATTTTGACCTGCCATCAAAGGCAGGTCGAGCGCTTCTTCACGAAGTTCATCCAGAGTGTGTCGTGAATCTGATGGAACAAGTAGTCCGGAACACTCTCCGCTTGAACGAACAGCTTTCACCAAAGAGCGGGTGTCTACTCCATCCAAAACGGGAATCCTGTGTTCTATCAACCACTCATCTAATGATTGAGTAGCCCTCCAGTTGCTGCTGATGTGACTTAGTTCACGTACTATCAGTGCTGAGGCATGCGTTGTTTTTGACTCCAAGTCATCCGGATTTATTCCATAGTTGCCAATCTGTGGATATGTCATTGTCACTATTTGACCTTTGTAAGACGGGTCAGTCAGAATTTCTTGATAACCGGTCATTGACGTGTTGAAAATTACTTCACCTGTAGCCTCAACCGGGGCACCCCTCAATTTTCCACGAAAAAATCGTCCATTACTTAAAACAAGCAGTCCTTCAGTCGTACCTCCCATATTTACAGGAAAATAGGTCTGTGGCATGGAAGCCTTAAATATATATATTGTAGAGTTTTGGTCAAAGGAAATTTATAGCCAGTAGTATTTGAAATCTCTACACGGATGGTTCGGATTAATTTACATTAAAATTCCGTTTTTCCGGAAATTCCAATGTGAGTATTACCTAAATTTTTTTTGTATATTTTTGCTGGAAAGCAATTTATCTGAAGTGATCTCACTTGCTGAAAATTATACTCCCTCTATATTGAAAGGTCTAGTGCTTCCTTTGTAATTTCCACAACATATTCTTAACTTGTCAAATAATAATTGTTCTAAAATTGTTCTCATCAGAGTATTATTTATAATATGAACAAAGGTTTTCTCATATCTTTTTTTAGCACTGCTAAATGCATAAATCATGCGAAATTCTCTTAGATTCCACTTAAAAAGTACTGACTCACCGGGGCAAATGTCCACATAGTCCAGTTGATTCATTAAATCTGTTATCACTGTTTTTTATTAATAAACAGCCCAAACTTTAGTTATTGCCTAAAATATGCTAGAAATAAAACATCGAAGACTTTGTCGGTTTTTTTCAATTAACCTAAAAAAGCCATGTTTTAATAACAATAACTGAATTGTAATAATACGTTATTAGTAATGGAAAAGGAAAAATTAATAAAAAGAAAGGGTGCCATTTCCCGGGGAAAAAGAGGGGTTAGTAATAAAGCCAGAAAGGGAGGGTCTCGTACAATCAAACCGATTCCAAGCCTCAATTTTGTTAAAATTCAAAGGCAAGTAATTCAGGCAACTGAAGAAGTAAAAAAGTTGAGAAACTTTTCCTTTATGATGAGGATGCGCAAAACGATTCTTGCCGCAGATTCTACTGATAAAGGAACACATATTGACGCAAGCATAATCGGAATTCAGATAAAAAGTAAGGCAGTTTCTTCCCTGGTTTCAAAAATTAGCAGTGACCTCACTTCAAGTGCAGCAAGGGTAAAATTAGTCAGAACAGTTATGCAGGACAAGCGGGATTTCCCTTTGTCGCTTTACCGCAACCTCATGATACAGGCAGCTCTCACTATTTATTTGGGTGACATCACACCGGCGACTCTGCAAATTGCCGGGCAAACATACCGTTTATATTTAGAAAAAATCATCAGCACACATAAAAAAGGATTGCTTGTGGTTCAATCGAAACAGTTAAAGAATGTAAATTTGGATGTTATCTCAGTTAAAGACCTGATCAAAATGGAAGAAGATGAAGAGCGGGGGGTTGATGAAAATGAGGCGCTTGTAATCCAGGAAATCAAAATTACACTAAAATTGTTGGAATATACTGATTCTCTTGATGAAGACACGCGCGACAGCATTACTATGACTATGCATTTGGATGAGTTGAATGATCTGTCCTCAAAACACAGGGTAAAGAGTTTATTTGCCGGCTCCGGAAGTACTGAGTCCACCAAGAACAAACACATGCTTATCGTCCGTAAAACCCTGGCTGCTCTTGAGGTAATTAAACGAATTCCGGTACTGCAGCCAATCGGCCTCAAGATTATAGCAAAGCTACAGGAAATTGATAGTAAGCTTCCTCTTCCTTATCTTATAGAAGCTAGATTTCATATGCAGGCATTGCGGATTCTTACTCTACGCATAGTGATGAAAGAATTCTCAGCCCGACCATCTCTGAGACCTACTTTCAACAAAGCGATTGTCGCTTACCACAAAGCTTTAAAAAGAGCCTTGTTATCTAATCCTAAACGTACAGACATCATTGTGCTGTCAGAATTTGCTCAAGTTTCATATTATGCGTATGAACAGCGCAAAATACTGAACCTGGCAAATCATGGTGTGTTGAAAATTCTTGAAATGGGAAAGAAAGCCGTGGATGTTCTTGCACCCAGCAACAGGATCTATCTAAAGCAGCAGAAGGTCATCCTTTCGGCGCTAAAGAAAATGAAAAATCTTGACTGAAAGCTGCTAAATTGAAGTCAGCCTGCGCTTCATTGCATGTGCTGAAGAAAAAGTTTTTAACCCCTAATAATCACTTTTATTGCCTGGTTGGCAAAAGCGGTTCCAAATATTCCACTACAGTCCGGACTATGATTTGATGGCCTTCAGGATTTGGGTGGATGCCGTCAGCCTGATTCAAGCTGGAAATCCCTCCTACTTCTTTGAGCAGAAAGGGTATCATCTGCAGTTGGTACTGCCTGGCTAATTCATGAAATACATTCCGGAAAGATTCCGTGTATTCCGTACCGTAGTTTTGTGGAATTTGCATTCCTGCCAATAAAATCAGGATTTTCTCAGACTGTGCCAACTCAATTGTTTTGCTTAAATTTTTCTTCATGTGCTTCACACTCAAGCCGCGTAAACCGTCATTTCCTCCAAGTGCCAGAATAACTATGTCTGGATGAGCCTTTATGTACCAGCGGAGACGGGAAGGTGCGCTTGCACTCGTAGAACCGCTGATGCCGGCATTTATCACTTTCACAGAATGCCCTTTGCGCTGCAGTTCCTTTTCCAGTAAATGCGGATAGGCTTCCTCTTTTGCAACTCCAAAACCTTCGGTTAATGAATCTCCAAGTACAACTATCAAAGTTTGAGCAAGTGCAAATCCTGAAAAGGAAATTATGCAAAAAATAACTATCCCAAAACTCAAAGCTTTTCGTACAAAATAATTCATATAATCTAGCTTGCTTCGATTTGTTTAAACTGTGTAAAAAAAGCGGAACGGGATTCCTGACGCCGCTCTTTTTTTACTTCTTCAGAAGCTTCCCCTATAATTGGAACTGTCAACAGTTCCGGGTTGATATTGAGAAGGAATCTTGATGGTTCCTGACGGATAATTTCTCCAAAACGTTTCCGAGATTTAGCCATCGAAAAAGTAAGTTCCTGCTGGGCCCGTGTAATGCCGACGTAGCACAAACGCCGCTCCTCGTCTACTCCGCCTTCATCGAGTGAACGCTGGTTTGGGAACAAACCTTCTGACATGCCAATCATGAACACAAAAGGAAATTCCAGACCTTTTGCGCTGTGGAGTGTCATAATCGACACTTGATTGGCCTTGCTGTCTGCATCGTTATCGTTTTCAGTAAATAGTGTTATCCGTTCTAAATATTGCCGAAGACTATCTTCAGGATTTTTATCAGAATAAGTCCGGATACCGCTCAATAATTCCAGAACATTCTTCACACGGCGCTCCCGCAATTTGGGTTCTCCGCTTTGAGTTTCAAGAAATCTAATGTAACCGACCTCATCAAGCAACTCTTTGAATACATTAGCAAACCGTTCGTTTGCAAAACGCTGCTGGTAATTGATGATGATACCGGCAAACATTTCCATAGTGAATGCCGCATTTTTTGGAATTTTCTCATATTTTCTGGCACGCAGCATCACCTTGAACAGAGGAAGGTGCATTTCCTGACAACACGTATTAGCCTGTACAAGTGCTGTTTTACCAATTCCACGCCGTGGTGTGTTTATAATTCGATGTAAACTAACTTCATCATTTGGGTTATGAATTACTTTAAGATAAGCCAGTGCATCACGTATTTCCTGACGGTCATAAAAGCTGGCGCCGCCAACCACACGATACGGAATTTTTGCTTCACGTAGTGCTTCTTCTAATGAACGGGACTGAAAATTTGAACGGTAAAGAATTGAGAAGTCTAAATATCGGTTGCCATGCTGTAAAATTTTTGTGCGAATTCGCCTGGTCACAACTTCTACTTCTTCTGCTTCATTTTCTGACTGAAGCCAGTCAAGTTTTACCCCACCCTGTTTTTCGGACCAGAGTTTTTTTGGCATTCGCTGAGTATTTATAGAAATCACCTGGTTGGCGGCTTGTAAAATAATTTGGGTTGAACGATAATTTTGTTCGAGGCGAACATATTTTACTTCCGGATAGTCCTGCTCAAAATCGAAAATATTACGAACTTCAGCCCCTCGCCAACCGTAAATAGACTGATCATCATCACCCACCACACAAAGATTCCTGTGCTGTTTTGTGAGATGCCTTAAAAGTTTATACTGAATCCGATTTGTGTCCTGATATTCGTCTACCATTATATAACGGAAACGTTCCGTTAAATTGTCCATGACCTCCGGATGCTTCTCAAAAAGACTCAACGTGAGGTTAAGGATATCATCAAAATCAATGGCGTTACAGCCCTTCATAGTCTTTTGATATTGACGATAAATTTTTCCAATCATTTGTTTTTGTTGTGATTCCTGCTGATCAAGAAATACTTCCGGACCTTCCCCTGTTGACTTTGACTTGGAAATTTCAAAGTGTACTGACTTTGCGTCGATCAATCCTGTATCATCAAAATCCTGATCTTCCATGATGGTTTTGATGACAGATAATTGGTCGTTTTTGTCGTAAATAATAAAATTTGGACGGTAACCCAGGTGATGAATCGATTTCCGCAGCATATTGACTCCCAGTGCATGGAAAGTACTTAAATGCACGCCATTTTGTTTCCCGGAGAGTGTTTCCTTTAAACGTTCACGCATTTCTTCAGCTGCTTTGTTGGTAAAAGTAACCGCAAGTATTTGCTGGGGGGGAACCTGTTTTTTTCGAATCAAGTACGCAATACGCTGTATGATGACTTGCGTTTTTCCACTGCCTGCACCTGCAAGAATCAGTACAGGACCCTGTGTTGTCGTGACGGCTTCCTTTTGCTGTGAGTTCAGCAATGACAATGAATTCATCAAATGCAGAAAAGTTCGATAAAATTATTGATTAATTTGTGATAGAATATTGTTGATTGAACCAAGGTGTTTCAGCAAGCCATTTCAAACCAGAATCTTTTTCTAAAAATTGTTATAACAAAACATACTTATGACTGCAGAAGAGATTCAAAACTTTTTGCAGCAGGAATTTCCTGAAAATCCGCTGATCGTTGAGTCCTGCGAAAATCGACGTGCAAGATTACGTCTTGAAGTTGATCAAACTCATTTGCGCCCGGGAGGAACCATTTCTGGACCGACAATGATGCTGCTGGCAGATACTGCAGTCTATGCTGCAATCCTAACTACAATAGGAGCAGTGGCTTTAGCAGTAACAACAAACTTGAATATTAATTTTTTGCGTAAACCCGAACCGAATCTTGACCTTATAGGAGAATCGTGGCTGATGAAAGTTGGCAAACGTTTAATTGTAGGAGAGGTTAAAATCTATTCTGAAAATGATCCGGAACCTGTCGCTCATGCGACTTGTACTTATTCCCTTCCTACAAAATCACTTCCATCATAACGGTATTTTATGTGGTGGATTCTTAGTCTTTTATTGTTGATTGTTCCAAGTTTGGAAATTTGGGTGCTGATGCAGCTAACATATCTAATGCCTCTCAGCACAATTTTTTTACAATGTATTGTTACACTGGCTGCCGGAGTATGGTTGATGCAGGGTGAAAATTTTTCTTTGTGGACTTTGGTCGAAAGTGAATTACGTAACAGAAGGGTCCCGGCAGAAGAGGTGCTGGCAGATTTACTGCTCTGGGTTGGAGGAGTATTACTGGTTGTACCGGGGTTTTTAACAGATGCACTTGGACTGGTAATATTTGTTCCTGCAGTAAGACAAGAAAGCATTCGATGGTTAAGAAATAGTATGCTGAAAACTATGGGAAGACCTCCTTTAGAAAGTTAATTTACATTTGAACAAGTCATTTTCAGAAAAACAATGTTTACAGGAATTGTACAAGGAGTCCGGAAGGTCACAGTAATTACTGACCTAAAAGGCGGTCGGCGTTTGCGAATTCAACTGAATGATTTAGCAGAAAATCTTCAACATGGTTCGAGCGTTGCGGTCAATGGTGTATGTTTGACCGCAATTAAAATTGAAGAAGGCTGTGCTGAGTTTGACATTATTCAGGAATCACTGGACCGTAGTAATCTTGGTGCTTTGGTAAACGGGGACTCCGTTGATATTGAGCGGGCTTGTTATTTTGGAGACGAAGTTGGTGGACATCAAGTTACAGGCCATATAGATTGTACCGGAAAAATTGATGAAATTCGAAAAACTCCTAATAATCGAGATGTTGTTGTGTACTGTGAGGAAGAGTGGGGGGGCTACCTTATTCCCAAAGGTTGGATTGCAATTGATGGAGTCAGTCTGACCATAGTTGATGTCGGAGATAATTGGTTTTCAATTTCATTAATTCCAGAAACTTTGGAGCACACAGTTCTGGGTCAAAAGGTGGAAGGGGATAAAGTAAACCTTGAGTTTGACCTCACTACAAAAGTAATTGTCAAAACAATCCAAAGAATGTTTCCAGAAATCAAAAAACAAATACTGTCTGGAATGAAAAATTGAATCTATAAATAATAATGCTGCTGATAATAAATAGTATTGACAATAAATTTTATTAAGCTTATCATTAAGTGTTTTGCAGGAGTTGAACGCAAGTTCTTTGAAAAGGGAATCAGAAGAGACAGAAAGCCTGTTCCTATCCATCCAAAGCGGTGGATAGACGTTAATATTTTTGTATTCTCAAGATTTATTTTGAGGATAACAAAACCTGGAATTTATTTCAGGTCAGTAAAAGCATAGGATTATAACTTGAGAGTTTGATCCTGGCTCAGGACGAACGCTGGCGGCATGCCTAACACATGCAAGTCGAACGAGAAAGTTCCTTCGGGAGCAATTAAAGTGGCGCACGGGTGAGTAACGCGTAGACAATCTGCCCTTCAGTCTGGGACAACTTTTCGAAAGGAGAGCTAATACCGGATAACAATGTTTAACCTAAGTTAAGTATTTGAAAGCTTTATGTGCTGAAGGAGGGGTCTGCGTCCCATTAGCTAGTTGGTAAGGTAAAGGCTTACCAAGGCAACGATGGGTAGCGGGTTTGAGAGGACGATCCGCCACACTGGAACTGAGACACGGTCCAGACTCCTACGGGAGGCAGCAGTGGGGAATATTGCACAATGGAGGCAACTCTGATGCAGCAATGTCGCGTGAGTGAAGAAGGCCCTTGGGTCGTAAAGCTCTTTTATGGGGGAAGATGATGACGGTACCCCAAGAATAAGCACCGGCTAACTATGTGCCAGCAGCCGCGGTAATACATAGGGTGCGAGCGTTGTTCGGAATTACTGGGCGTAAAGGGCGCGCAGGCGGAATAGTAAGTCGGAGGTGAAAGCCCGGGGCTCAACCCCGGAGGGTCTTTCGAAACTGCTAATCTAGAGAGGGTCAGGGGCCGGCAGAATTCCTGGTGTAGAGGTGAAATTCGTAGATATCAGGAGGAATACCGGTGGCGAAGGCGGCCGGCTGGGGCCACTCTGACGCTGAGGCGCGAAAGCGTGGGGAGCAAACAGGATTAGATACCCTGGTAGTCCACGCCGTAAACGATGAGCACTGGACGTCCGGAGGGTTCGACCCTTCTGGGTGTCTCAGCTAACGCATTAAGTGCTCCGCCTGGGGAGTACGGTCGCAAGACTAAAACTCAAAGGAATTGACGGGGGCCCGCACAAGCGGTGGAACATGTGGTTTAATTCGATGCAACGCGAAGAACCTTACCTGGTCTTGACATCCTCGGACCGCTTCAGAGATGAAGTTTCCTCTTCGGAGGCCGAGTGACAGGTGCTGCATGGCTGTCGTCAGCTCGTGTCGTGAGATGTTGGGTTAAGTCCCGCAACGAGCGCAACCCCTACCCTTAATTGCCATCGGGTTATGCCGGGCACTTTAGGGGGACTGCCGGTGACAAGCCGGAGGAGGGTGGGGATGACGTCAAGTCCTCATGGCCTTTATGACCAGGGCTACACACGTGTTACAATGGGAGTTACAGAGGGAAGCTAAACCGCGAGGTCATGCCAATCCCAGAAAAACTTTCTCAGTTCGGATCGCAGTCTGCAACTCGACTGCGTGAAGCTGGAATCGCTAGTAATCGCGGATCAGCACGCCGCGGTGAATACGTTCCCGGGCCTTGTACACACCGCCCGTCACACCATGGGAGCCGACAAGGGCAGAAGTCGCCGAGCTAACC
>Ga0208205_100099_pt1 | contig 12690 bp, 12 predicted proteins | sample DeeseametaMP1494_FD_184185 | JGI IMG/M metagenome (GOLD analysis project Ga0208205, IMG submission 184185) | Marine microbial communities from the Deep Pacific Ocean - MP1494 (SPAdes) | ecosystem: Environmental > Aquatic > Marine > Oceanic | place: South of Fiji, South Pacific Ocean | collected... | reverse complement strand
CTTCTGGTTTTCCCCAAGTTCCGTTCGTATTGTTTCAGCCATACAGTCCAGCTTTAAATTTGCCACAAATCCTGGAAATCTTAGATCCACTTAATAAAAAAGATTTATAACAAACTCATCAAGTCATTCCAGGTCACAAAAATCATTAGAGAAATCAGTAATGAAAAACCAACCATCTGGGTCTTTTCCCGCAAGGCTGTGCTCAAAGGGCCGCCGTTGAATTTTTCTACCAGCAGCATGAAGATGTGTCCGCCGTCCAGGGCAGGAATCGGCAGCAAATTGAAGATACCCAGCTGCAGGCTTATGAAAGACATCAGGAAAAACAGCTCTGCGATTCCGCTGCGGACTGCGTCACCAATTACCATTCCAATTTTTACCGGCCCACCAAGGTCGTCCATTGAGCCTTCTCCCTGGAACATTTGTCCCAGAAAACCGAAGGTAGCTTTTGTCAGAAACCACAGCCGGGAAGTTCCCAATATAACAGATTCGCCAAATGAGAAAGAGCGGGAAATCTTTAACATGCTCATGCCCAAAAGCCATCTTTGTGACTTTGGTTCTAAATACGGTGCCACTTCTACAAATTGAATGTCGCCATTTCTTTCCAGCTCTACGGTGAGTGTTTTAGTAGCTGTTTCCGAATTGTTAACACTTTCGTGCATAAATTGTTGTACAGCCGGAGAAATTTCACTCCAATCCAGGATAGGCTGGCCGTTTACTCTCGTTACTTTGTCACCAGCTTGAATACCTGCCTTCATGGCCGGGGATTGTTCTGTAAATTCACCAACAACCGGAGCAAGAAACGGAGACCATCCCATTGGTCCGGCATTCTGAAATGCTGTTCCGGAACCTTCCATAATCACCAAGCTCCCTGCCCGATCAACTTCCATGGTCAGGGTTTCTTCAGTAGAAACTTTAGCCAGTTCACTATGAACTTCTTCCCAGTTTTTAACATAGGTGCCGTTCACTGCGAGTATTTCATCATTTGCGCGGATCCCTAATTCCTGGGCGTAGCTACCCTGTTGAACATTTTTAATGAGGGGAGGTTCATTTAAATAAGCCGGCATATCCATACCGATCAAAAAAACCAGAGGCATAAAAATTAATGCAAACAACAGATTCATTGCCGGACCTGCGGCCAGTATGTATAGGCGCTGAAAAAGGGATTTTGCAGCATAATTTGTCGGATCATTCGGATTTTCATCATTGACGTTCTGTCCGAATAATTTCACATAACCACCAATCGGAACCCACGAAATCCGGTATTCAGTTTCTCCAACCTGCTTACCCCACGCAGTTGGCGGAAATCCGATTGAAAAGGCTTCGACACGTACGCCTACATGACGCGCCGCAAGATAATGTCCCAGTTCATGAATGAAAATCAAAACTCCAAGAACTACTAAAAAAGATAAAATTGTTGTCAGCATAATGAATATTAAATTGAATGGTTGCGGTTATTTAAACTGATATCCCTGACTGATAAGTGCAGTTTTAGCAGCTTTCAGAGCTTGTTTTTGAATCAAAAGGTAATCTGTGTTAAATGTAGAAACTGCAAAAATACTGATTTTCGCTTTTGCCAGTGTATCAGCAAGTCCAGCGAGAATTCCAGTCAGTTTTAAATCCAGCGGTCCTGCCACTTTCAAGCATTTCCAGTTTGGGCTGCTGTTCTCACTTTGAATTAACATTTGCTCCGGACAGACCAAAGACAATTCTTCTTGTGAATTGCTCAGACTGTAGAATTCACACTCAATCAGCTCTTCCGGCAAGTTAGTGCTTTGGTCAAGCTTATGAATGATATAGGTTTCTTCCAAGATTGAGAGTACTATTTTAGTTGAATCCATATTTCCTTATATTTCAAGGGCAACTAGATAATACTCTCCAGTATTTTGCTTGCTTGCTTGCGTCCCCATTTATCAGCATGTTCTGCATCTTCCAGTGTGCGGATTTTCCGGAGGAAAGAAGGAACATCTACTTGGTGCAAGGCTTTTTCAAAGTCCTTGATCACGGCTGCAATAGTTTCAGCAATCTCAACAAAACGGATTTCTTCACCCAAAAAGGCGGTAACAACTGTTTCATTGGCGCCGTTCAAAACGGCAGGTGCTGCCCCTCCCTGTTTAGCGACTTTGATTGCAAGCGGAAGGCAGGGGTAGCGCTGCGGGTCAATTTTTTCAAAATGGAGCGCACTCATGGAAAGTGGATCCAAACGGGGTATTTTCAACGGCAGCCGTTCGGGCCAGCCGAGACAGTAGGCAATCGGAACTCTCATGTCCGGAAGACCCATTTGCGCCAAAAATGAACCATCAATAAATTCCACCATCGAATGAATGATGCTTTCCCGCTGCATCAGCACATCAATATTTTCGACCGGAGTATTGAACAGCCAGTGTGCCTCGATTATTTCCAGACCTTTGTTCATCATCGTCGCCGAATCGATGGAAATTTTTCGACCCATTTCCCAATTGGGATGGCTCAGTGCTTCGGCAAGAGTAATCTTTTCGAACTCCTTCAAAGGAAGATCCCGGAATGGACCTCCGGAGGCAGTCAAAATCAGTCTGGCGATACGCTCCGGAGACTCTCCGTGGAGTGCCTGAAAAATCGCATTATGCTCACTGTCTGTGGGCAACAGCTTCGCACCGGTTTTATTAGCTGTTTGTACAAACAGTTCTCCTGCCATCACCAGTGGTTCTTTGTTGGCCACTGCCACCGTTTTACCTGCCTGGACTGCAGAATAAGTTGGTTGCAATCCTGCAGCTCCAACAATTCCGGCTACCACTAAATCCACTTCCGGATCGCTGGAAACCTGCACTAATCCTTCAACACCCCAGACAAACTCGGTTTCTGTACCGGAATTTCCTTGGCGGAACGTTTCCCGCAGTTCCCGTGCTTGCTCAGAGTTATCCACGCACACCAGACGTGGTTTAAACTCCTTGATTTGCTCAACCAAACGCTCAATAGAACTTCGGCAGGACAGGGCTTCAATTTTAAATTTATGCGGAAATTGCCGAACTATTTCAAGTGTATTGAGACCAATCGAACCTGTTGCGCCCAGGACTGTTAATTTAGTAACAACTGAGGATGGAACTTCCTGCCCATTTGCTGTGCTTGCTGAGGATTTCATCCGAGTTGCAATAAATAGTAAAATACGGGCGCAGCGAGCATGTGACCGTCAATCCTGTCAAGGATTCCGCCATGTCCGGGCAGCAAAGTCCCGGAGTCTTTGACATCGCAGAGCCGTTTTATTTTGGATTCTACCAAATCACCCAGTTGACCTACAACTGCCAGCAGCATGGCCAGCACCAATCCATAAAGCCAGAACATCGACATTGTAAGTTCGCCAAAAACTGCACCGACAATTCCTCCACCCACAACACCGAAAAAGCTGCCTTCCCAAGTTTTCTTCGGACTGATATTTGGAGCGAGCAAGGATTTACCAAAACGCTTTCCGCCAAAATAGGCAAAAATATCGCTAAAACTGATTACAAGTAAAAGGTAAAAAAGCAGGGCCGTCCCTTCCGGAAGTGTCTTGATAAGTGTAATGTGTAAAACGCTCCAAACGGCCCAAACCATTCCAAACAAACCGAAACCAAGTGATGAAAGTTTAGCCAGTTCACTTTTTGGTGTAAAAACCAATTCAAAAAATATCCAGCCCAAAGCGCTGATCAGCAATGCACCATGAAGACCGGATTCTCCGGCAAGTGCTCCCAGCCCCATCAGTACGGCGGTGCCTGGCAGCAACCATTCCGGAAGTATAACTGTTGTATCTGAGTTGTCATCTTTGGCTGAAAGCATAGAGGTGAGTTCCTGCGCACCTATGAATGCAACAGCCATAACAGCCAGTCCGATTACTAAAGCTGGAGTAAAGAGCAGGATGGCAATTCCTGCGGCCAGTGGGAATCCGGTCTTGACACGTGCGGACAAGTCAGAAGTGGATGAGGCATCACTCATATTAAAATTCAGCCAGATGTTTTGAGAATTGAAGTAACTTCGGTCTTGGAAACCAAATGCGAAACATTTGCAGCTTCAGTCATGGACCCTGAATCCGTTGTCTGTCCCATTCGTCGCTTTCTATTCTGAAACTCTAAAAGTGCCTTATACAAATCTTCCTTAGTAAAATCAGGCCACAAAACTTCAGTAAAATAAAATTCTGCATATGCTGCCTGCCAAATCAAAAAGTTGGATAGACGTAACTCGCCGCTTGTCCGAATGATCAAATCCGGATCCGGCTGTCCTGCCGTGTAAGTATTTGCTGATACTAAAGATTCATCAATGTTTTCCGGAAGCAAATCGCCTTTCTTAACAGACTCTGCAATCCTCCTGACTGCACGTACCATTTCGTCACGGCCACCGTAATTAAGTGCCAGGTTCAGTAACAAACCGGTATTTGCAGCTGTGGAATCCAGCGCATGGCTCAATCGATTTTGCAGAAAATCCGGTAATCCTTCCCTATTCCCAATCAACTGAAACCTTACATTATTATCCAGCATTGTGTGCAGTTCCTTTTCCAAAAACTCAAAAAAAAGATTCATCAGTGCAGAAACTTCTTTCCTCGGGCGCTGCCAATTTTCTGTTGAGAAGGCATATAAAGTCAACACCTGCAAACCTAACTCTGCTGAAGCTTCTACGCAGGCTCTTACCGCTTTAACAGCATTACGATGGCCCTGCAGTCTCGGCATGCGGCGCTGTATGGCCCAGCGTCCGTTGCCGTCCATGATTATGGCAACATGTTTTGGTAGAGCCGCTTTATCAATTTTGTCTAAATAACTCATGCCGAAAAAATTAAAGTATAATAATTTCCAATTATTTGTCCTTCTAAGGGTAGGACAGTGCCGCCGTCAAGGCAAGATTATTGTGTTAATACAGGCTCAGCTTTTACGCAAAATATCCAGCGTTATTGATCCATAACGGCGATGTTTCAGCAGTTCCATATTTTCTGCAAACATAATTTCTCTTGTGACTGGTGACTCAACTACAATTAATGATCCCGTCCGGATAGCAGGGAGGACAGCCAATTTTTCCATGATAAGATTATATTCGTCGCTTGAAAAAGGTGGATCAAGAAAAATAAGGCATGGCCGTTCTGGATCCGCAAAATTGGGAATCCAACTCTCCGCCCGCCCTCGTACCAACTCATACTTTGTTTGCTCCAGAGAAAGCATCGAAATGTTTTTCAGAATAATACTAACATGTTTTTTTGAGGATTCAACGAAGATCGCTTTTTTTGCACCACGGCTCAAGGCTTCCAAACCCAGCGCGCCGCTTCCGGCATAAAGGTCAAGCACTGTCATGTTGTCCCAGTTCAGCATTGAAGTCAGCAGATTAAATAGCGCCTCTCGAACTTGGTCTGAAGTGGGCCGGACATCATTTCCTGTTGGAACTTTTAGTTTTCGGCCCCGGAATTCTCCCGCTATAATTCGAATCATTTCTATGTAACAGTTTTTGCTTCAGTTTGCGACTGAATAAGTGCTTGTGTTAAGCTAATTCTTCAAATCATGATCACCTGAAAAACAAACTATGACTGAAGCTATTTTAGTGCATTTAGGATTGGGGAGCAACTTGGGAAATAGGCAGGACACCCTGAAACAGGCCTGCGTTGAGTTAGAGTCTCTACCACTGCTTCAGTTTCGCGTTTCACCGATTTATGAAAGTGAGCCGCTTTTGAAGATGCCGCAGCCTAAATATTTAAATATGGTGGTTTGTGGATTGACCGAACTTAGTCCTCTTGAACTGCTGAAAAAGTGTCAGCAAATTGAAAACAGACTGGGGCGTGTCCGTAACGAACACTGGGGTTCCCGCACAATTGATATTGATATTTTAGCTTATGGTGAAGAGTGTATTGACGCAGAAATTTTGAAAATTCCTCATCCTGAAATGGAAAAGCGAAGCTTTGTTTTGGTGCCCCTACTGGAACTTAGTCCGGAATGGGTGCATCCGAAAACCGGTATTAGTATCCGGAAGCTTTGGGAAGAGCGGCTGCAGACAAATGACGAAGAACTTCCTCAACCTCTAAACTGGAAAAGTCAGTCCAACTGATCATAGGCCCTTATGGTGAGAAACTCCTCAAAATTATCTCCTGAGACAAGTGAAGTAAATAAATCCGTTGCCTGATTCATTTTTTCTTCGTCGTAGGCCTTTCCGTAAGCTTCCCGGATTTTAGCAAGTTCCTCCGGAATCATAGTTTGAACCATCTCAAGTGTGATTTGACGACCGTCATCCAGTTTTCCTTCAGAATGTTGAATCCATTGCCAAACCTGCGATCTTGCAATTTCAGCAGTCGCTGCATCTTCCATCAAATTGAAAATCGCTACTGCACCTGTACCCTTTAACCATGCAGAAATGTACTGAATACCAACGCTGATATTGTTGCGCAAACCCGGCTCAGTTATTTTTCCTCCCGGAATCTTAAAATCAAGCATCATCTCAGGTGTTACCTGAACGTCCTCACGCAGACGGTGTATTTGGTTTACTTTTCCTTCTTCAAATACCTTGCTGAAAACATCCGTACAAACCGGTACAAGATCCGGATGAGCTACCCATGATCCATCAAAACCATCCTGTGCCTCACGCTCCTTGTCCTCTTTTACTTTGGCTAGGGCAACACGGTTTACCTCTGCATCACGGCGGCTGGGAATGAAGGCTGCCATTCCACCGATGGCATGAGCACCACGTTTATGACAAGTCTGAACCAGCAGTTCTGTATAGGCCCTCATCATCGGAGCAGTCATGGTGACTTGCGCCCGGTCCGGCCAGAGAAATCCTGGTTCATGTCGAAACTTTTTAATTGCACTAAACATATAATCCCAGCGTCCGGCATTAATTCCGGCCATATGTTCACGCAATTCGTATAGAATTTCTTCAATTTCAAAAGCAGCTAAAATGGTTTCCAGCAGAACCGTAGCCTTGATGGTACCATGCGTAACGCCTAATTCCTGTTCCGCAAAAGCAAAAATCTCATCCCATAACCTGGCTTCCATATAGTTTTCCAATTTTGGCAAATAAAAATACGGTCCGGTTCCATAGCTCAATGTGCGTTTGATATTATGGAACAAATACAGTCCGGCATCTACCAAACTGCCTGAAGCAACTTCACTGTCAATCAAAATATGCTTTTCTTCCAGATGCCAACCGCGAGGACGTACAATCAATGTAGCTAACTCCCCTTTATTGAGCCGATATTCTTTGCCTTCCGTACTGGTAAATTCAAGAGTACGTTCGTAGGCTGCGGATATGTTTGCCTGTCCCTGGATTTGATTGAACCAACTAGGCGTAATCGAGTCTTCCAAATCGGCCATGAATATTTTGGCTCCGGAATTAAGAGCGTTAATCATCATCTTTGCTTCTGCTGGGCCTGTAATTTCACAGCGGCGGTCCTGAAGATCATCTGGAATGGGATCTACTTTCCAGTTTCCTTTGCGGACAGATGCTGTTTCAGGTAAAAAAATCGGCTTCCCGCCGGAAAGAATTTTGTGATGAATTGCATTGCGGCGATCGAGCACAGCTTTACGGGTGTTGTTATATCTTTGATGCAGCTTGACCAAAAATTCCTGCGCATCCTCCGTCAGTATTTTGTCAAACCCCGGATGCATCTTTCCGGTAATAATGATGTTGTTCACTTGTCTCCTAATTAATTTTACATTTTCAACTGCATAAGAATAAACGAAATAACTAAGATGATCAATAAAATACTTTAGAGCTTAAGCTTTTAATTTCTATCGCATCTCCTGTTTTGAGAGCAAGTTCGACTGCGTCAGAGGCTACTGCGAGATCTTGACACACGACTCCGGTTCCGTCAAAAAGTGTGATCTCTTCCGTCGATGTTAGACCTGCGTGTTTTCCAGAAATGACAGTGCCTATTTCGATGATCCGGTCTTCTGCCAAACTGCCGTAGGCAACATCGTGCTTGCATTCGCCTTTGGTAACGGCAATGTCATCGACTCAAACAATGGTTCGCGTACCTAGTTTTGGAATACGAGCCAAACGGTCGATTTTTACGGCATCATGAACTGACTTCCAACCCTTCATAAGTTACTGCATTCATATTTATACTCCTGATTAAGAGTACGACTTTAAGATTTCATCCAGGGCAGTTTGTTCATATCAACATTGCCTCCGGTAATGATCACACCGACGCGCTTTCCGGCAAAAGTGTTTTTGTTTTTGAGGATGGTCGCCAACGGTACTGCGCTGGACGGTTCCATGACGATTTTCATTCTTTGCCAAATCAGCTTCATTGCATCAACGATCTCCTGTTCGCTCGCAAGCAGAATGTCTTCGACATGGATTGAAACAAAATGCCATGTCAAATCTTTTAGTGGAACTTTCAGGCCATCCGCCACCGTCACCGGTGCGTCATCAGCAATGATGTGTCCGGCTTTGAAAGAGCGGAAAGCGTCATCGGCATTCTTCGGTTCGGCAGCATAAATTTTTGTTTCCGGAGCAACATTCGATAAGGCCAGACAAGTTCCGGAAACCATTCCTCCTCCGCCAATCGGTGCAACCACAGCATCCAATTTTCCAACTTGTTCCAACAATTCCAGCGAACAGGTTGCTTGTCCGGAAATCACACGCGGGTCATTGTACGGATGCACAAAATCCGCTCCGGTCTCTGCGACAACTTTCGCAAATGTTTTTTCACGCGATGAGGTACTGGGTTCACACTCCACGATGTTGCCTCCGTATCCGTACACCGCAGCTTTTTTTGCTTCCAGAGCAGTATACGGCATGACCACTGTTACCGGAATTCCCCGCCGACCTGCGGCATAAGCCAGCGACAAGGCGTGATTTCCCGAAGAGTGAGTGGCCACCCCTTTCACTGCCTTTTCCTCACTCAATCCAAAAACCGCATTCGAGGCCCCTCGTACTTTGAAGACTCCCGCTTTCTGAAAATTTTCACATTTGAAAAACAATTCCGCGCCGCTCAATTCATTCATAAATGAACTGGTCAAAACCGGAGTTTTGTGAATGTACGGCGAGATTCGCTTTTGTGCTTCTTTAACATCATCAAATGTTGGAATGTACATTATGTTCACCTTTTGTTGTAGATTTTCGATAATATTCCTATGCCGCCTAAACTCCGGAACCGAGCGAAGCCGGAAAACTCAAATCAACCAACGCCATTTCAGCAGTGGCGATTCCGGACGAAGCCATCACATCCGTCAGAATACCCAAATGTCCGATGCGAAAAACTTTTCCTGCAACTTTGAAGAACGGTGATCCATTGAGACAATATCGCAGGCTTTATGAAATACATCCGGTATATTGGTCGGCCACGGGATAAAAACCGGGTTTTGTTCAGACAAGGCAATTCTCCAAAGGTATGTTATTACATTGTTTGAAAACACACTCTTTTGTTACGAAATTATTGAAGATATTTCCACTGTACTAAGACATTTTTCCGATTAAGGTAATCGGTTTTATCAGCCCCATTATTATCTTTAATTTTCAGCAGACTCAAAGTTTCAGGTCGAAGCTTTGCCTGTTTAATTAAAATTCGTTGTATATATGAAACTAGTATTACATGTAAAAGTAAATTTGTAATGTAGTAAAATGACCTTAACAATTTTGTTTAACCTCAATAAGATTGATTCATATTTATGCTCTTATTATTAATTATGTCGATGATTTGTATTAATTTAATGATTAATTATAAGGCAATAATATTAATAATGTCCAATAATTGAGCATATTAATTTTGTATATTATAAATTATTAAACAGAAAATTGTAAATATAATAAATAATTTCAAATATATACATGTATTTATTTTGAAAATATGAGTTTGGTATACTCTGTGAGATAGTTTGGGAAGTCACTTAAGTTTAAATTAATTGCTAATCAAGGATAATTATGAAAAAAATAGAAGCGATTATCAAACCTTTTAAGCTGGATGAGGTCAAGGAGGGTCTGGCTGAAATCGGAAATGTCGGCATGACTGTTTCTGAGGTTAAAGGTTTTGGACGCCAGAAAGGGCATACTGAATTATATAGAGGGGCAGAGTACGAAGTGGACTTCATTCCCAAAACAAAAATTGAAATTGTGGTTTCCGATGAGAAAGTTGCTTCGGTTCTGGAAACAATTGAGCAAAAAGCGAAAACCGGTAAAATCGGTGATGGCAAAATTTTTGTTTATGATGTAGCCCAAATTATCCGGATCCGCACAGGCCAAACCGGTAATGAGGCCCTTTAATTATTAACAGCAATTATTATAATTTATACACAGGAGATAAAATGGAATTTTCAGCAGAAATGAAATATGTACTGGATAGCTTTTGGTTATTGATCAGCGGATGCCTCGTCATGTGGATGGCCGCAGGTTTTGCGATGCTGGAAGCAGGATTGGTGCGCACAAAAAATACAACCGCCATCCTGACTAAAAACATAACCCTCTACGCACTTGCTTGTGTGGCTTATTATTACGTAGGTTACAACCTGATGTACGGCAGCGGAAATGATTTTGTCGGCAGCGGTTTGATGATGTACGGGACTTCCGCGGATGGTCACAGTTTACTTTCGGATTTCTTTTTTCAGGTTGTTTTTGTAGCTACCGCTGCTTCGATAGTTTCAGGAACGGTTGCGGAAAGGATCAAGTTTTGGCCATTCATGGGATTCACCCTAGTTTTGACTGCAGTCATTTATCCTATTCAGGGACATTGGACCTGGGGAGGAACAAGTCTGGGCGGGATGATTGACGGATTCAGCGATTTTGCCGGTTCAACGATTGTTCACTCGGTTGGTGGTTGGGCGGCACTTGCCGGTGTATTGTTATTGGGCGCTCGAAAAGGGAAATTTGGCGTGGACGGCTCTATTCACCCGATTCCTGGTTCCAATTTGCCTTTAGCCACTTTGGGCACTTTCGTGTTGTGGTTAGGCTGGTTTGGTTTCAACGGCGGTTCCCAGTTGGCTTTAGGTTCAAAAGACGATGTGGACGCCATTTCAGCGGTGATCGCAAATACGAATATTGCTGCTTGTGCGGGAGCTTTAGCGGCCATGGTCCTGACTCAACTATTATACAAAAAAGTTGATTTGACGATGGTTCTCAATGGAGCACTTTCCGGACTGGTAGCCATCACCGCCGGGCCGGATTATCCAAGCATGAATCTCGCCATCCTGATTGGCGCGATTGGAGGCCTGCTGGTGGTTCTTGCAATTCCATTGTTTGATAAACTCAAAATTGACGATCCCGTTGGAGCCTTGTCGGTTCATTTGGTGAATGGAATTTGGGGTACATTAGCAGTAGGAATATTCAAGCCCGATGTCGCGCTTTTTGCTCAAATCAAAGGTATTGTTGTGATTGGCGCGTTTACCTTTTTGAGCAGTTTAGCGGTTTGGGCTGTTCTAAAATATACTGTCGGAATCAGGGTTTCAGAAGAAGAAGAATATAATGGCGTGGATGTGAGTGAATTTGGATTACACGCATATCCGGAATTTGTTGAGCGACAGGGAGCATAGGCTAGTTTGTTTTTCGTAAAAGTTTGCTGACTTCAAATGCTTTAAACCCTTTTAAAACAACATATTGTGTTAACATTTCAAAAAAATTGATTCTAGTTTCCCGGTGTTCTTTCTTAACTAAATATCCACAAGAGACTTTTGAGTCTTTGAAAAATGAGCAGAATGGTTGATTGCTAACTAAAATATTCATACAGACACAAACGAATAGCAAAAGAATGATTATGGCTACAAAAATTAAAAAACGTTTCCCCAAAAAAGAACTTAATTCCTGGCTCCGAGTACACCGGTCGTGGGATCATAGCGAGTGGACGGATCTGCTTCAAAATTTGTCAAATCAAGGTTTCCATGAATTGTGTGCTTCGATTAGCGGGCAAAATGATATTGGATTTTATTTGGAAACTAAACGACACTGAAACCACATGCAAATCATAGCATTGCCAACAAAACTCCGGCTGCTACCGCGGAGCCTATCACTCCGGAAACATTTGGCCCCATGGCATGCATCAGCAGGTGGTTTTGTGAATTGGCTTCGAGCCCAACCTGATTCACAACACGTGCTGCCATGGGAACTGCAGAAACTCCTGCAGCCCCGATCAAAGGATTGATTGGCGCAGATGACAGATTATTCATGAGTTTGGCCATCAACACACCCGTTGCTGTTCCTACTGAAAATGCGATTATGCCAAGAATGAGAATCCCTACCGTTTCGAGATTGAGAAATTCCGCTGCAGCCAATTTACTTCCTATACTAAGTCCAAGAAAAATAGTCACAGTATTGATCAGTGATTTTTGAATAGTGTCCGAAAGGCGATTGATCACACCACATTCTTTTGCCAGGTTACCAAACATGAACATGCCTATCAATGGTGCTGCTGAAGGTAACAACAGCGCACACAAACTTAGAACGACCAGCGGAAATAAAATTTTCTCCCTCGTGGAAACATATCGTAACTGAGTCATCTTAATTTCCCGCTCTTGCTGAGATGTTAGCAAACGCATGATCGGGGGTTGGATGATGGGTACCAGCGCCATATACGAATAGGCCGCAATGGCGATTGATCCAAGTAACCGTGGTGAAAGCTGGCTAGCAAGAAAAATAGCCGTTGGACCGTCTGCACCACCTATGATGCCAATCGATGCTGCATCCCTAAGAGAAAAGTCAATGCCGGGAATTCCGTTCAATGCCAGTGCGCCTAGGAGGGTACCAAAAATCCCGAACTGTGCCGCGCCGCCCAACAAAGCGGTTTTT
>Ga0208205_100097_pt1 | contig 12700 bp, 10 predicted proteins | sample DeeseametaMP1494_FD_184185 | JGI IMG/M metagenome (GOLD analysis project Ga0208205, IMG submission 184185) | Marine microbial communities from the Deep Pacific Ocean - MP1494 (SPAdes) | ecosystem: Environmental > Aquatic > Marine > Oceanic | place: South of Fiji, South Pacific Ocean | collected... | reverse complement strand
GGGGTGCTGAAGATTCGGTTAATCCTTCCGGGACCTGATACTTAAATGGAGACTTGACCCGAGTTGAGCCAACCTCACTGAAATCATTGGTACCGGTTGAAATAAAGGTTGGTATTTTTACCCCAATCCAAGGATCTTTCGGCATCAATGACATTGTTCCGGGATCACTGATCATCAGTAATGCTTTGAACCGGTTTTCATCAGAGCTCTCCTCAGAACCATCCATTGGGTTAACCAGTTTCATGCCTGAAACCAGCATAGCCGTGGCTGCTCCCATCGAATGCCCGGCTGCTACAAGGTTTGAGGTATCCATTTTTCCTTTCAAATCTGGAACCATTTCTTGAATTAAACCGAGTGAATCAAGAATAAAGCTCATGTCTTGTCTCCTGGTGACTGAAACGTGCAACATCTGGGAATACATTTCCCTAAGATTTTCGCTCTTGATCTCAAAGCCCAACGACCTAGAGTCAATGTGGGTGGGTTGAATAACTACATAGCCATGAGAAGCCCAAAAATCTGTGAAGCCCTTGTACATATCACCTTTGGAACCCATTCCATGTGAAAACACAATCACAGGAAATTGTCCCTCTGCATCTGGGTAGGTAATTCTAATGGGCAACTGTTTGTCCAATTTTTGAAAATCCAAAAACAATTGGCTAACTGCCTTTACCTCAAAACTTCCTTGCTCAAAAGCATATTGGTTTCCTGTCCGATCACAGGATGACCATAATATCGCTGATACTGAAACAATAAATAGTTTTAACAATCTTCGTCTTTGTAAATAATTCCCCATCAAGCCAATATCCATTTCACCTTCCCAATCAATGAATGTTTTATATTAGACAAACTAATATACCTTGTTTTAAACTCCATATCAGCCTACTAACATGCTATAAATTCAGATATATTAACCACTACAAAAGAAGATCATGTTCATCAAGAAATCTGTCGTAAACAATGACCCAAAATATCAAAAGTTATTGGTATTAATCACAATTCTTTTGTTTGTTGCCGCCTGTAGCGATCCAGAAGTATCGAACGAAAAAAGAACCATTTCCGGTGAGATTTCCATTCCTGAAACAATTGAAATGAACCCGCCAATTAATCTGACCATATTTCACGCTGTCTCAGGCATTGGGTTTCAAGAACATCCACTGTATGAAATTGAGTCGTTCACGTCGGATAAATTAAGGTTTCAACACACTTTCGATTACGATGCCAAAGGCAATCGAGGCTTGTTGGTCTATGCATGGATTGATCTTGATGGCGATGGAATTAACTGCACACCTCTCTCCCGCATTGATCTTGCTGGTGTCGCCGTCAATGAAGAGTTTCCAAAAACCAATGAGCTCTTCCAAGTTGAAATTACAACGCCGTGTGTTGGTCCGGATTGGTTTTACCCAAGCAAAGAATAATCTAATCTATCTCAAAAACGCTGTCTGCAAAGCCGAGACCGGCCTCTTTACGACGCTTGTCGATAATCTTTTTGGAATAGGTCCATGAATTATCGTTCGCAGCCATACCAAGAAATTTTTCAGGGGCCTTAAAATAAATGGGGTGGTTTTGCTCAACATACGAATGGATATGCTCGGGTAAGTCTTGCCAACCATTGGCCAGTTTAAAGGATTGACTGTGGTAAATCATAATACCCGGAGTATCGCCCATTTCCATGAAAGGCAACCACATTGCCAACCTTCCCCAAGCAGTGTGGCAAGAAGCGCTGGTTCGTTCAGGGTCATTGATTTCAGCCAAACTGCCACGTATTGCCCACAGTTCACCGGATTGGTAAACATCTTGTTGTGAGTGCAAAGGGTATTCAGCCCTTGACATTGTATTGGGCTCCGCTCGCAAGACATCAACTTGGAATACTAAATTATCCCCATTGACAACATAGGGATAAGGTGGGGCAAAACGGCCCCCCTCGATGGGGTAGATTCTATTGACAGGATCATTCAGAATGGGAATCACTTCCACAGTCTTGCCAGTCATTGGATTTTTCCATGTTTTCAAAACTTCATTTGTAACCGGATCAAGATAAAACAAGGCTTCCCTATGAGAGAAGTGCCAAGCGTGAGATTCTCTATCGTACTCCAGTCGACTGCAACCAATGCCGTAGGTGTTGAACAACAAGATGTTTTCTTTACCGGGCAGCCATGCCCATGCCTTGCCACCAAATCCACCTTGGACATCAGCACCTGATAAATCTGCCTGCAATTTTAACAAAGCAACCTGATTATCAAGCGGTTGGTCCAAGTCCAGTGGTCCTGGGTTAAAATCATCGGGAAGATCCTTTAAATAATCTGCCATAATATTTCTTTTTATTGTTGTTGTGTTTGGCTGCTGCTGGGAGCAATTCGGTTGACGTAGAGGGCGAACAGAGATACAGCAATATTACAAAAACCAATCAAAATAAAGGGGGCGGAAGGGTCAATTGAATCGTAGATTCTGCCGCCAATACCAGTTGATATCAGAATGCCTGCTGCACCCGCCAGGTTAAAAACACCAACGATCGCACCTCGTTTCACCTTCGGTGCTTCCTGACCCAACAAAGTGGTTGCAGCAAAAAAGGCACATTGATGCCCCACTCCTAAAAGCACGAATAAAGGTCTTGCTTCTGCTGCCAGAACGTCATCAACAAAAAACATGGATAGGTAGCCAGCTGCAGCTACCGCCATGCAAACAGAAACTGCTTTAATTCGATCCACTTTATCGATCAGGTAACCAATGATTGGTGATGCGACGAGCGCAGACATGGATGAAGTAACAAATACTAACCTCGCTGCCGATTGTGCCTCAGCTGTTGTCATGCCCATATCTATCCCGGCCATTGTTCCCCATAGAACCAAGAATGTGCCTATAATAACCAGATCGGCTCTGGCAACAAATGCGGATGCGTAGACCAGCTGAATTCTAGGGTTCCTTCCTTCTGCCCATCCAGATTTGAGTTGTTGTAAATAAGGTATTTTTTTCTGTTCTTCAGTCGGTGTTCCTTTCTGCAAGCCAAAAGCAACAACAAGAGCGGTGATGACACACATCCCAGCTACAACCCACATGGCATATTTTCCTGCAGTGATTTGATCGAAACCCATGTCAGCAAAATTTTTCGGTAGCCTTGCAAAAAACAGCGACACAATGATCACCCCCGTTGCGTTTAATATTCCCGTGACCGCAATCATTTTCCCTCGAGTGTGATTCTGGGGGTAATCGGCAGTTACTGTGCCCAACATTCCTGTCGCCGATCCCATGCCTATGGCATAAATGACTCGATAAACAGTGAGTTCACCGATGCCAGTGGCCAGAGGATACAAGAAATAGGCAAGGCCCATTGTCAACATGCCAAATGAATAAACCTGTCTACGCCCTATCTTGTCTGCTATCAAGCCAATGGGAAGAAAAATAGAGAGTAAAACTATCTCTGCGATGACTTGCAAATTCCCAACTATGGTTCCTATTTGGCCTCTTTCGTATGCAAGATTCTCGAGCAATACGTAGTTGGTGGAATAGGAAATAAAAGTCAATAAACCGATGGTTGTGAGAGCGCCGTAGCATATGGTAAAGAAATTTGTTTTGGTAACCCCTGGCACCAGGTCAATTTTAAACTTGCCAGCGGGTAGAAAATTTAAAGTTTGGAATGATTTACTCAGATCTTTTCCTTCATTAAGATTTTTATATGGGTGTATAACTTATTTTTAATAATGAACCTATAGAATACAGATTTGTATGAAAACTCAAAACAAATAATTTATGGTATACATCAAAATCTATGAAAATCTTAAAATATCTTTTAGTTCTTTTAGCCTGCTTGGTTGGAGCGATCTTGATTATGTATGCCATTAACAGTAAGAAAATTGCAGTTGTAGTCACTGATTGGGGACAGCCGGAAGGTTTCTCTGATAGTTACTATCAAGGTATTGCGCAAAGAAGTCGTATTGGAATCCAAGCATCTAGTGTAGATGAAACATGTACAGAGAATTTCGTCGGTGATTACCCATATCGTTCATCAATGGGAAGTTACCCTCATGTCAGTTCTTTCTTGACTGAGGGTTTTGAAGAGTATTATGACAGCTTTGGTATGTACCGTTTTGATCCCACTCAGGGTCTCTACATTAACGTCCTTGATGAATCAGTTACCTTATCTAGAGAAGAGGCTGAACAATATGAAAGAATAAAAGTTACGGGTTCAGGGGATGGTTATGGCAGAAGAAATATCTTAACCGTCGACCCTAGAGATGGAACTGATCCTTTGCCTGATTACTATAAAATCTTTGCCTCAAATGGCATCCAAGATGTTAGAGAACAAGATGTCGTTTTTTATAGACGAATTAATAAGTTACTAGGTGCAGAAAAAGAATCGACTGGCATGCATCCAATGACTGATTTTATGGAACTCTATCTTACTGATTTCATGAAAAACTATTTTGGAGATCAAGTCACAATCAGATTCGGGATGTATGAGAAAAATTCAGGTTATTCTGCAAGGCATGATGATGTTGCATTGGCAATGGCTAGATGGGGAGGTTTCAAAAATATGCTTCTCACTCGAGAAACAACTGATCACAATTTTTATGCTAATCATTTCATGACACGCAATAAAGTCTATTACAAGTTATGTAAATCCGGATTAATAGATCGTGTTGATCTTAAACAAATCAGACAAGTGGGGCGAACTCCTGAATACAACCTAATGCTCATTCATAATATGAAGCGATATTTAGAGCAATATTCTGACAATGAGGAAATCTCTCTAATTTATGCAACTTATGGACTGCCCTGGCCAGGCAGAAATCCGCAAGGTCCCCTGGGTGCACCACATCCTTGGATTAAAGAGGTCTACCATGAAAATGCATTTAATAATTATTTGAGTTTCAAACGATATGCCGAAGCTCATTATGATGTGACACATGGCGGACGCTGGAGAATTAATTTCAATCGATTGGATGGTTTTGGAAGCAATGACAGTCGAACTAAAAGCCTATATGGTTACTCCAGATTTCCAAGTCAAATTTTTGGTCATCCAGAAGATGAGCTTCGCTTTCAGACTATTCGGGATCAATTAGAACAAGCAATTAAAATTGAACAAAGAAAAAATATTATTATTGTTCCTTCACATTGGTATTACAACGGTCAAGATACTTCATTAAAAGTAAGAGAACTAAACAATTTACCTCTAAATACGATCGAAGAAATGAATCAGGGTATTTTTGATATTTCTTGGTGTGAGAGGTATCAAAGTGATGGGTCCTTGGAACAATTATTAGGTCAAGGGCTTAACTGTCCTCATGGCTTCTCAAGTATTACTCTGATGGAAACTTTTGATGAGGTTAGAGAAGAATTCAACATTGGTTATGCACAAAGAATTAGAGGGGGCATAGAACAATTTGGTGTGCTTCCTGATTTAGGTATTGAAATACTAGCCGCTGGCCCAGTTTCTTATCAAAACGGTGGTTTGATTGAGGTAAAGCATGGAGAGTTACAAGGAGCAAAACTGTTTGTGCGATCAGATGCTCATCCAGGTGAACCTGAATCTTATAGCTATCAAACAAGTTATAGACATCAAAATTCAAGGGATCCCAATACTGATGAGACAGCTATAAGGCCATTTAATGAATTCACAACCTATGATGATCATTTAATCAGTGCTTGGTTTGACTTCAATGCGATGATCGGAATTCAGAAAAACAGCAAACCTGATACAGAGATGCCAAAACTAGTCAATGCAGTTTCAGATTCAGTCTATTTTGGGCCTTATAGAACACTGTTTAATGCACCAGCTACTATTACTATCCCGATTGATAGAACTAAAGTAAGTGATGCTAGTAAAATTCAAGCTTATATTTTTAATGACCTTTCCCAAACATTTGACCCTCTATTTTCTGTCCCTGGAGGAACAACGATTTCAGTTGACATAAATGAAAATACGGCTAGCTTTGATACTCAAGTGTTGGGTGTTTTTGTTCTTGGAATAAAGTAGTTTTTAAATTGCCAAAGCAAAGCGGACCGATAATTTCTTATCAGTCCGCTCAAATGAGTTGGGATGATTCTCAGTTGCCTAATTTAATCAGTAAAGGAATACTTGATAAATAAAATGATAACTACTTTCTTAAGGGTGCAGGCTCTTGTTCTTTAGAATACAACTCCAAGCTTGATAGACTGGGTGTCTTCGGGTCATAAGTTTCTGGAGCTGTAAAATATTTTGGATAATGTTTTTCAACATAATCCAGAACCTGGCGACTGTGAACTTGTTCAAGATCTTCGCCTGAACCCATGAATGCGGCATAGATCATATGCCCAGGTGTTTGTCCCATAAGCATCCAAGGTAACCAAGGTGTGATCCTGTTCCACGTTCCGCTGAAAGGCAAGGTTGTAAGATTTGAATCCTGCATTTTTGCAGCATCAATGTGGAAAGCAAAGGCCTCGGAAATCTGAACCATAGGTCCAGCAGATTCTCTAGCCCATTTTTTGGGATTAAGTGCATTGGGATAAAAAAGATTGATGTGGATTTCCATGTCAAGTCGTTCGCCATGTTGCTGCCAGGGCAAAATAAATGGAATCTTTGGTAGTTCCTCCCGATTGAGGTCCCCAAATTTAGGCGGCTGTGGAAAGTAGTCTTCAATGACGTAATTAAAAGGGTCATTGGCAATATGGACAACTTTTACATCTTCATTGGTCAAGGGATTTTTCCATTCCTCTAGAACTTCTCCTGTTCTAAGATCCGTATACAGCCCAACTTCTCTAAGTATCTTTGCGTACGATCCGTCTTCTTGTTGTTCCAATCGAGAGACACCAAACCCTTGAATACCAAGAACATCTTTGATTGGCTGATGGGGTCTTACTGCCATTATATAACCTTTGAACCATCCAACTTTTTGTTGAGATTCATCAAGGTCTCCATTCAATCTGGAATATGCAATTTTGTTGCCAACACCCGTCCTTAAATCAAGATAAGGACCGGTTAGAGAACCTCCTGTGGCTTTGCCATAAGCTGAGGGTAAATCGGCACGCGCGTCTTCAGCAAACAAACTGAGGGCTGTGTAACCAGCACTTAATGCTCCCAAGTTTCCTACGTTCTTAAAAAAATCTCTTCTTTTCATACTTGTGCTCCCTCTTTTAGGAATGTTTTTTTCTGCGTTCAAAGAATAGCAAGAATAAAGCCAAAATCATAAGGCTAACATTTGCGAATCCTACCAGCGTAAAGGGTGCGGTTGGACCAACACTATCAAATAAATATCCACCAATCAGGGCGACCAGAAGAATTCCTATTGCGCCGAAGAAACTAAAGCCGCCAATCACTGCGCCTCTGCCTTTAACAGGGGCGGCGCTACCAATAAGAGAGATAGCTGATATGTTGGCAAAGATTTCTCCCAATCCAAGCCAGGCAGCTCCTAAATGCATCTGAGTGAGAGCTAGTTGTGTGTTAAAAATGGAAAACCCTATTACTGTTGGAGCATTTATGGGATCTTCGATATACCCTAAGTATAAATAGCCTCCTGCAGCAATAAACATGGCTATAGCAAGAGCCATTACCCTATCGACTCGATCAATAAAAAAATTGATCAGTATTGCACCCGGGATAGCAAAAGCTTGGACTGTAATATAGAAGCCTGTTGATAGTTTAAAGGCTGCGCCTGGACTCATACCTTGAGTGCTGGCTTCATTAAATAACCACAGTGAAAAAAAGGTACTAACAACCGATAAATCCCCCCTTGAAACAACTCCTGCAACATAAGCTAGAGCCACCCTTGGATTTCTGGCAGACTCAAATGCCACTTTTAGGGTAGCTAAATAAGGTTCCTTTTTTGAGACTTGGGCAGGAGCTCCTTTTTTTAGATTGGTGAAGAGGATGGAAGCAACTATAAGGCACATGACAGAAACAATCCAAGCAGTATAGCGGCCTGAAAAAACATTGTCATAGCCCATATCGCTAAAAAATCCCGGCATGTTTCTAAAAGTCCCAATAATCAAAACCAATCCGAGTCCATTAAGTATTGATGTTGTGGCAATTAATTTACCCCTAGTACTTTCATGCACATAATCGTGAGCAACTGTAGGCAACATCACTGTATTGGCAGCGGCACCTAGAGCAACAACGATCCTGAAGATAATCAGCTCTGTTGAATCGGTAGCCAATGGGTAGAGAAAATAACCGATGCCCAGTAAAAAGAAGCCCGAAGAATAGATTAATCGCCTGCCGACCTTGTCCGATAAGGCACCAAAAGTCCCAACAACCAAAATCACAACAATCTCTTGCACCGCGGTAAGTGTCCCTGCAAGTGCACCCGTTTCTTCCTGAGGGATTTCTAAAATCCGAAACATGAGAGGACCAATCACGTTAACAAAAGCCATACTGGCAATACCAAAAAAAGCGCCAAAAAATAAGGTAAATAAATGCCGCCTCTCAATATCTGGCATTAATAAAATGGGTCCAAATTTTAGACCCATCCTTTCTTCACCAGGAATTGAGTTTTCTCTCGTTTCACTCATAATCATGGAATATTGCTCGATGCAGATTTGAATAACAAGTAAGATTTATCTTGTTTTAAGTCACAAAGAGGAACTTACAATAAAGATACTAAAAAAAGTCTTCAAAGTCATATTGATCCTTGTGGCATTCATTGGTGTTGTATCTTTGGTCGGTCTCTACAGAATGGATGCTTTCAAAACCATCGAAAACAACACTCCTGAATTCTGTGAAACGTTCAATATGGATGGTAGCGCTGAAGATATCGAAATAGATTATGAAAGGGGGTACGCTTACCTTTCTTTTCAAGATCGAGCCGCTTTGATTAGCGGGGAAAATGTTCAAGGTCGGATTGTCAAAATTAACTTGAATAAAAGCCCCTATGAAATCACCTCTGCACTTACTGAACAACCTGAGCATTTAAGACCCCACGGCATCAGCCTCTATATCGATGACAATGGAAGAAGACATCTTGCGGTTATCAATCATCCAAAAAACAGAGGTACGGAGCCGGAAAATATAGATCTTTTTTCCGAAGAAAATAATGGGGTTTTTAAATACGTTGAAACAATATCCGACCCACTCTTTAAAAGTCCAAACGATGTTCTGTTGGTTGCAGCAAACAAATTCTATGTGGGCAACGATAAAGGTGGTGAGAGCAGCTTAGATAAGATTCAGGAAAATCTTGGGCGCCCAATGTCAACTATCGCCTATTTTGATGGAAGCTCCACCTCCATTGCAGCGAAAAATTTATCGCAAGTCTCAGGGATTAATAGTTCCAAGGATGGAAATTTTATATTTGCATCAGAAACAACCGCAAAAAGAATCGCAGTTTTTAATCGGAATTCTGGCAATGGAGAACTGGAAAGAATCTATCGGATAAAGCTCAATGGATCACCAGACAACATTAATGTCTCTGAAGATGGTTCATTGATAGTGGCAAACATCCCTAAAGTCATGGCATTAATTCAGCATTTTATTGCTCTGCAAAAAGGCGAGATTAAGCCATCTCCTTCTCAAGTGGTCCAAATTAAATACAAAACGGTTGTAGATCGTGATCACGATGATTCAAATTTGTGGGACCCAAAAGTGACAGAAATAGAAAAAAATGAGTTATTCATGAGTGATGGCACTGATATTTCAACAGCCAGTGTTGGTGCAATATGGGATAATCGTTTATTTATAGGGTCTATTGATGATAAAAAAATGCTCATTTGTGACTTATAATGGTTTTGAGAAAATATGGGAAAAATGATGATAGAAGATTTTCAAGCACATGTTTCTAATGAAAGAACCCACCTTTCCCAAGTAAGGAGAGCCTTCACCGCTGGACTTGAAATAGAAGCTGTCGATCCCGGTCTCGTGAATTTTTACGTTGTCTGTTGTGAGTATCTGGAATATTCATTGAACCGACTGATAGCTCAAGACAATATTTTGCATGATCTGTTGGTCCCACACATTGAAGCAACAAACCAGGAGTACCTAGACAAACTAACAAAACTCGAGAAGGGACTGCAGGCAATGGAAAATGCGATTAAGAAATTGAGTACGGCAAAAAACAATTTAATAACATCCGGATTGTATGAAACACATGCTTTTAAAGAGGAAGCCCGTGCATTTCTAGATGTGTTCCTTAACATGCTTGCAACCAACCGACATTCAACAATTGATTTAGAAAGTAAGGTTTTTACCCCCAAAGATTGGGAAAAACTTGCAGGAGTCACAGAAGAAAGTATTCAAATGGAGGAAAAATTATTTCTAAACACAAAACTCTCTGCACCCGAAGGGTGTGATCCAGAGAGCTTCCCACCCCTTGGGCATCACCAAAAACCGAGCTAAACAATTGCTGAAATATAAAATCACTGCCCTGATTGCTTTGTTGTGTCTTTACCCTCCGCAATCTCAGTCCTTTGATAACGAAAACCCAACCGTTTTCATCACCGGATCCAACAGAAACATAGGATTGGAATTTGTGAAGCAATTTTCGGAGAACAATTGGAATGTGATTGCAACGGCTCGTAACCCAGAGGAAGCTAAAGAACTGCAAATAATAGCAACTGAACAAGACAACGTGGTCATCGAGCAATTGGATGTAACCGATCACGAACAGATAGAAAGCCTAGCAGAAAAATACAAGGATCAACCCATTGACATACTGCTGAATAACGCTGCAAAAACTCCTCGATACAAATCAGCATTTAAAAAAATCAAAGGGGTGGATTTTGACATCGCTAGATCAAGCTTTGAAATAAATGTCTTAGGGCCACTAAAGTTAATTCAGTCGTTTATGCCCAATGTCGAAAAATCACAGGGTAAAAAAATCATAGCTCTTTCAAGCAAGGTAGGGTCATTTGGTGAAAGACCAAAAATACCTTTTATGTACAGCTATTCTATCAGTAAAGCTGCGCTCAACAGTCTCCTGCACACGTTGTCATTTGAGTCAAAAAGAAAAAATATTGTGGTGGTTGCAATTTCTCCAGGAATGGTAAATACCACCCCCGGCATGAAACTACTAGGAGCCATAGAAATTGAAGAAAGCGTCACAAAAATGATGCAAGTGATAGACGATCTGACGATGGCTGACAATGGGCATTTTATTAATTACGAAGACGGCAGACAACTAGCCTGGTGAGAGATAATTTACACCACACCAAGCACTTCTAAAGCAGCTCTTTCTCCAGATTCCATAGCACCTTCCATCCCCCTGTTGGAAACAGCAGTGTGTTCGCCACAAAAGTGAATTCGTCCATGCGGCATGGCAACATTCCTACCAAACTTCCTTATCTGGCCCGGCCCCCAAATTGCCCAATCGCCTTCTGAATAAGGATTCTGAAACCATGAATGGTATGCCACTGGTTCCAGTTGGTCCTTGGCGCTTGGTCTTAATGTTTCAATAGATTCAATAACAGATCCTATCGCATCAGTTTCTGTCATCTTATCCAGTTCATCGGCCAAAGGACCTCTTAACCAAGCCGTTAAGCTTGTTACTTCACTGGGTGAAGAGCCCTTACGCTCTGCAACCACCATGCCTGCTTTTGCATCGGTGAACATATTTGGACTCAAACCATCTTTTTGCCAAAAGGGTGATTTTGGAACCATATGCAAAAGATTCAGCTTTTGAGACCTAAGGGTATTGATCGCCTCTGCTTGTGGCCCAGTAATAGAAGGGGAAATTGTGATTTTTTTTAACACCGAAAATGGTACAGAGCAAATAACATGCTCGGCTCTGTATAAAGATCCATCCTTACAGACAATTTCGCTATTGTTCTGTGTTGTGGTGATGGCAATGACTTTTTTATGCAGTTGAACCTCATTGCCTAAATTGCTTGCCATGGCTTCCGGTATGCTCATATTTCCGCCTTCGGCTGTATAGCCGAATGTGTTGAAGCCCAAAGCAATTTGAGAATTCATAAAGGCATTCACGAAAAAAAGCATCAACATGGAAACATCTTTGGCTGTATTTCCATGGGTGATGTTGGTGTTGTAAACCAGATTAATCAAGCTATCAGCAAATCCCTGCTCACGCATCCATTGATATACCGATTGGTCCAAATGAAAATTTTCCGGATCCATCCACGCGTCTGTAGCCATCAATGGGTTGTTTTCACTAACTACTTGCTGGAAGAACCTGCTTGGGAATATTTCCTTTGCCCCCTGAGGAAGAACATTTTTTGGGTGGTTTGGCCAATCTTTGATTGGCACAATTGTTTGATCAATCGCCAACTCTTGATGCATGAAGTAGGGAACGATTGGGGTTATGTCTATTAACTCAACGTTAAAACGACGAGCAGTATTGATAAGCCGAGCATAACCTGGACCAAAACTGGTGCCACCCGATTCAGGGTTCCCTGGTACAGAACGCTCTGATAGCACTCTTCCACCGACTCTTTTATCTGCTTCCAAAACGGTGACATTATATCCCTCGTCTTGGAGTATTGTGGCTGCATACAGACCGGATAACCCTGCCCCAATTACCACGACATCAGATTTGTTTAAAGCTCTGACTGGTTTTGGGTAAACAGAGGCAATCGCGCCGGCTGCCATAGATTTAAGGATTAATCTTCTCGCTCTTGATGGGGTCTTGGAAGTTGAATTATTGATGGGCATAGCCATCCTACTTACTCTTTGATAGATAAGGTCTGATTGACTGCCACCTTGGTTAGTTGTTGAATTGAACCACTCGGCCAAATAATTTCAATCAAATCAATTTCTTCTTTACCTGCCAGACCAAAATGCAATCTC
>Ga0208205_100095_pt1 | contig 12736 bp, 9 predicted proteins | sample DeeseametaMP1494_FD_184185 | JGI IMG/M metagenome (GOLD analysis project Ga0208205, IMG submission 184185) | Marine microbial communities from the Deep Pacific Ocean - MP1494 (SPAdes) | ecosystem: Environmental > Aquatic > Marine > Oceanic | place: South of Fiji, South Pacific Ocean | collected... | reverse complement strand
GTATTCATCATTTCCAAATGACACAGAAGATTTGAGGCTTTCTAAGGATTCAGAACTTTTGTATCAAAACTTCAGGGAGTATTCTGAGAGAAATAAGTTGAAAATAGAGTGGGAAAAAATAGAAGATATTCCTGCAAACTATCTCGTTAATTTGCTCAGCATGAATCTTGATTTTTCCGGAATAGAAAAACAAACTCTATTGGAATCTCCAGACCTGGACTCCCGTTTGGACGACCTGATCGGCCTGATGGAAATGTCAAATCCCAATGAAATTTTAACCGATTTTTCGCCTAACTTTCTAAATTAAACAAGAAATAGATAACATGATAACCGCAAAACTATTCAGGTATCTAATCTCACTCAGCCTCATTTTTACTGCTTATTTTTCTGCTTTTGCACAAACTTCCGGTGCCACTCCTGCAGGTACAGTCTTTCATCCCAACCCGGTTTTAGGCTTGGTTGATGGAAAACCGGTGACTTTTGAAGATGTGCGCAACAAAAAAGCAAATGACCTTAGTCTGCAGCTGTATCAGCATCTGAGTGTCCGGTTGATGGAATATGCTCTGGAAAAATTGGCTGCAAAACATCAGGAAATAATCTTGACTCCAGAAAAAAAAGTGACACTCAAAGATATTATTGCTGTTTATGAACAAAATGATCTGCAGGAACGAGGAACCTTGGAACAGATCCGGCCGCAGATTAAAAAGTTTCTGGAGCAGCAGATTAGGAGTCAGCATATGTTGAACCAATACTCACTGGCACTTAAGAAGGGCTGGGTTATTTCAAATTTGGAGGCCCCTTCAGATTTTCTGCTGAAAGGTAATATAAAAACCGGTTATCTCAGGGGCAACAAAAAAGCCTCGGTCATTCTGCTTGAATATTCGGATTACCAGTGTCCTTTTTGCCGTCGTGTACAGAGTACAATCCGTAAACTCCTCGATAAATACCAGGACCGAGTGGCTTTTGGATACCGGCACTTCCCGCTTGCTTTTCACAAAGAAGCCGACGAAGCGGCAATTGCGTCGGAATGTGCCCGGGAACAGGGCAAATTTGAAGAAATTCACAGGATACTCTACTCACGTCAAAAGGCACAAGATAAGGAAGAACTGAAAAAATATGCCAGAGAAATAAAAGTAAAATACCCTGTTAAATTCGACGAGTGCCTCGATAACGAGAAATACCGTGGACTAGTTGATCAGGACATGAAAGATGGATCTAATCTTGGCATTACCGGAACTCCAGGTTTTTTTGTTGGCCTCTTCAATCCAAAGTCCGGAGAAATTCAGGGTGAAGTACTTTCCGGCGCACAACCCTATGATGCTTTCCAACAGGCATTAGAAAAATACTTAAGCCAAAACTAATCATTATGAGCGAAGGAGACCTCCGCCAATCCCTGGAGAAAATAAAATCTCCACGCATCCTCGTTGTAGGAGACCTGATGCTGGATTATTATTCGTGGGGTAAAGTGGATAGAATATCTCCGGAGGCGCCAATTCCTGTAATGCAGGTGCTCCGGGAAGACCGGCGCTTAGGCGGGGCAGGTAATGTAGTGATGAATCTGACCACTTTGGGTGCAGAAGTTCTCGTTTGCGGAGTCACCGGAAAAGATGAAACCGGCGAATGCATCCGTAAACTGCTTGCGGAAAACGGTGTTGATCATTCAGGTGTAATCATTTCTGAAAATTATAAAAGCTGCCTCAAGCACCGTATGATTGCCGGACAAACCCATTTGCTCCGGATGGATATTGATCCGGATCCGGAAAAGCTTGTACCGCAAAAACAGTTAACTGATTATTTGGAACAAACAATTCCAAAAAGCCACGCAGTCATTGTTTCCGACTACGGAAAGGGTTTACTCAGTACTGAAAGTCTAAAAACAATTGCGGCTTGTGGAAAAAAACACGGAGTTCCGATTGTGGGCGATCCTCGACGTACTACAAACTACTACATTTATCAGGATTTCACCCTCATTAAACCAAACCGCAAGGAAACTGAAGCAGCAGTCGGATTTGCTCTTAAAGACCAAAATGATGTCCTCAAGGCTGCAGAGCAGTTGAAAGCTGAAGTAAATGTGGAATATCTGGTTATCAGCCTTGATCGGGACGGTTTACTACTTTTCCACAATCCAGAGGATTATAACTTCCTTGAAGCAGAAACTCAGGAAGTTTTTGATGTTGTTGGAGCCGGAGACATGGTCAGCAGCATGCTCACGTTTATGCTTGCCGGACAGGCAAAGATTGAGCAGGCCGCTTATTGGGCTCAACTTGCTGCAAGTTTGGAAATACAACATGTAGGTGTCGTTTCATTTACAAAAAATGAATTGCTGCAGCGTTTTGATTACGGAGAAACTTCTGCGAAAATCGTGACTCAGGAAAAACTGTACCGCAACTTGCCGCAAGAAATTCCGGTTGTTTTCACAAATGGATATTTTGACGAAATTTCTGCAGGGCACCTGAAATTCCTGCATCAACTCAATACTCTTAAAGGCTTTAATGTCGTAGCTATCAATAGTGACAGGAGCATCACCAAACAAAAAGGACACCCACCTTTGCTAAATGAAAGGGAGCGCGCCCTGTTGCTCTCCGCTATTGAAGCTGTGGACCGGGTTATTATTTTTGATGATGCGGATGCAAGCAGCTTAATCCGCAATATCCGTCCGACAATTGTTGTAAAAGGTAAACATTTCGAAAAACAACTTCTTCCGGAACAGGAGGCCATTCGTGAGTCTGGTGCCAAACTGGAGTATTTTCCGGAATATTGAGGAATCAGTCTCCCCTTTTTTAATTAATCTTCAAGGAAAAAATGAGTGTAAATATTTCTGATGTCCTGGACATCGTCGACAGCCAGAATCAATGGCGCGGCAAAGAAGCCATCAACCTGATTGCCAGCGAAAATGTTCAGTCGGATGCAGTCAAACAAATAGAGTCCAACGATTTCATGGGACGTTATGCAGAAGGACACCCAAATACTGCACAGCAAGACAACCGATATTACGAAGGTACCCGCTACATCGATCAAATTGAAAGCATGACCACTCGTGAAATCATCCAGCTGGCAAAATGTCTGCAGGCTGATGTTCGCCCGCTCAGTGGAAATGCTGCTAATACCGCTGTGGCTCTTGGTATTTTGCGTGGTGGTGATACTGTGCTTGTAAATTCTATCGAAATCGGCGGACATATCAGCCATAACCCGATTGGCGTGGTGGGAAGAAGAATTCAGGTTCGAGGAAAAGTACTCACTCCGGGACGTGAAAACTCCATCTCATTGCATTTCTGGCCTGCAACTGAAGACGGATATCATCTTGATGTACCAAAATGCGTTGACCTGGTGGAGCAAACTTCTCCGAATATGGTTATTCTTGGCAAAAGCCTGTTCCTCTTTCCGGAACCTGTAAAACAAATTGCAGAAGTCTGCCGGGCAAAAAATATTCCTCTTCTTTATGACGGTGCTCACGTTCTTGGTCTGATTCTCGGTGGTCAATTCCAAAATCCATTTGAGGAAGGCGCGCATTTCATTAACGGAAGTACACATAAAACTTTCCCTGGGCCACAGCGTGGAGTAATTTTAGGCAACATGGCCACTGAACAGGAAATGAAATGGTGGACCAGTGTAGACAGGGGCGTAATGCCCGGTTCTTCCAGCAGTCACCATCTGCACACTCTGCCGGGAATGCTGATAGCAATCCGGGAAATGGCTGAGTTCGGCCGGGAATATGCTGCTCAAACAATAACTAATGCCAAAGCTTTAGGGCAGGCTCTGACTGATGAAGGGGTGAATGTGGAAGCCAAAGAATTCGGTTTTACTGAAAGTCACCAGTTGGCAATAAACGTAACCAATTTTGGAATTGCCAAAGAGCTTGCCCGCTCACTCTCTGATAAAAACAACATCATCACCAACTACAATATGCTGCCTGGCGACAAGGATGCAAAAAATCCAACCGGTTTGCGAATTGGTGTGCAGGAAATGACACGCTACGGCATGAAAGAAGATGAAATGGGTGAGCTGGCTGATTTGATGAAAGCCGGACTGCAAGGAAAAATAGTCAAAGATGAAGTTATCAAGCTGCGCAGCCGTTTTACCGACGTACACTTTGCCTGACAATCAGGTTATGAAAGAAAATTCAACCAGCACAATTTTACCAGGGTTTCAGTAAATTTGGAATGGCCATGGATTTAGCTGTCAGTTTTCAGCTGTCAGTCTGAAAATCAGGCAAAAATACTGATCTTGGATATCTTTTTCAGCTGCGTTTTCCGGGTTTTTTACTGTGAGTCGATTTTTTCTTGCGCCAGATAAAATTCAAAGGAGTACCTTCAAAACCAAAATGAAAGCGGAACTGGTTGGAAACATAGCGCTCGTAAGCAAAGTTTGTTTTTTCGGGATTATTGGTCATGAAGACAAAAGTCGGCGGGGCAACACTGACCTGATTACCATAAAAAACCTTGGTCGGCCGGCCCGATTTTGATGGAGGCGGATGTTGGTTGACAATCAGCTGAAGAATTGTATTCAAATCTGAAGTTTGAATCCGCCGGACGTACTGCTCATGAACCCGCAGAATGTTTTCAAAAATTTGAGTAACGCGCTGTCCAGTCACCGCACTGACAAAAATAACCGGTGCAAAGTTGATAAAACCCAAACTATCGTAAACTTCTTCTTTGACTTCCTTTTGGGTTATGCCGTCTTTTTTGACCAGATCCCATTTGTTCATCACAATCACCAGTGATTTTCTACGCTCATTGGCATAGCCGGCAATCTTGGTAACTTGCTCTGTTACCCCTTCTTCTGCATCAATAATCAAAAGAGTTACATCCGCACGTTCTATTGATTTGAGTGCAGAAACAATACTGAATGTTTCAATCTTCCGACTGACCTTGCCGCGTCGACGAATTCCTGCAGTATCAACCAGCAAAATATCCCGGCCTTCAAAACTGCACTGACTGTCAACCGGATCACGGGTTGTTCCTGAAACCGGATCCACAATCATCCGCTCCTTCCGGAGAAGTGCATTTACAATCGACGATTTTCCTGCATTTGGTTTACCAATAACCGCAACTGCAATAGGAGCATCAGAGCGGCTTAGATCTTCATTGTAGTCTTCTTTTTCTTTTATTTTCAGTGGAATCAGCTGATCTACTTCTTCCAAAAGTCCTTCTATTCCACGGTTGTGCTCAGCAGAAATTGGATAAATATTTTCTACTCCAAGCTGATGAAACTCAAAACTTTCTTCTTCCAGACGGGGGTTATCGGCTTTGTTGACAACAACAAACAAGGGAGTTTCTGCTTTCACCAATGTCCTGTATATTTCACTGTCTGCCGGAGTCCAGCCTTCCAGTGCATTTACAACAAACAAAACACAATCTGCCTCTTCAACAGCCAGACGTGCCTGTATTGCCATTTTCTGAACCAATGAGCTTTCTGCAACTGGTTCAAATCCACCTGTATCAACTGCAATAAACTGAAAACCGTGATATTTTGAAATTCCGGAATTGCGATCACGTGTTACACCCGGATTCTTTTCTACAATGGCAGAACGTCGCCCGACAAGGCGATTGAATAATGTTGATTTTCCTACATTTGGACGCCCGACTATGGCGACAACGGAATGGGGGCTGGACATGGAGTTGGTACAATAATTTCAAACATCCAAATTCTTTACTCGAAGTGCGTTTTCCACAATGAAGTTTCGGCGTGGCTCAACTTGATCGCCCATCAGAATGGTGAAAATTCCGTCTGATTCAACAATATCTTCAACTTTCACTTTTTTAAGTGTTCTGATTGTCGGATCAAGTGTTGTCTCCCATAGCTGCTCTGGATTCATTTCACCCAATCCTTTGTAACGCTGAATGTACATGCCTTTCTTGCCAAAACTAACCATAAATTCCAACACCTGAGACCATGTCTGGATAGAGTGACTCTCACCTTCATTTTCTTCAGTCAGTACCACTCCATTTTCTCCAAGTGCCGTCTTGAGGTTCAAATGTTCCTGTAACAATTGGGAATAATCATATGCGCTCAGGTTTTCCAATAAATTCAGAGACAGCTCAATTTGTTTATCATTAACCTGGATTAGAACATTACTTCCTTGTTTTTCCGGATCAACAGTCAGTTTGTAGTCCGGATAGCTATTCTTCAAGTTGTCAATACAGTTGAGGATGTGCTCTGCACCTCCAAGATCAATCTCAATTTCATGCTTGAGCAGGAGATTGATCAAAAGAGTTAGATTGGGGTTAAAGCACAAGCGGCCATAATGGGTTCTGTAAAGCCTGATTTTAAGTGCAGTCTGAAAAAGATCTTCTCCACTGATTGTTGTTCCTTTTTCAGAAGTGAGACTTAGAGTTTCACTGGAAGCGCGCACCAGCCGTTCTGTCAATTCATTTTCATTCTTGGCATAAAAACTGGAACGACCTTTTTTTGCCCTGTACAAAGGCGGCTGTGCAATATAAAGATAGCCATTTTCAATAATTTCAGGCATTTGCCGGTAGAAAAAAGTTAGTATCAAAGTCAAAATGTGGAGGCCGTCAACATCTGCATCTGTCATGATAATGATTTTATGGTAACGTATTTTTTCAAGATCAAACTCTTCTTTCCCAATACCTGTTCCCATTGCAGTGATCATGGCTTTTATTTCTTCATGGGAAAGCATCTTATCAAAACGGGCCTTTTCCACATTCAATATTTTACCTTTGAGAGGCAGAATAGCCTGGTTTTTGCGGTCACGCCCCTGCTTTGCCGAGCCTCCTGCAGAATCACCCTCAACCAGAAACAATTCACTCAATGCCGGATCAGATTCCTGACAGTCAGCCAGTTTTCCTGGAAGAGTACTGAACTCAAGTACATTTTTTCTGCGGGTAATTTCTCGTGCTTTTTTTGCAGCAAGCCTGGCTCGTTGTGCATCAATGGCTTTGGCAACAATCTTTTTTGCAACAGCAGGATTCTCCTCCAGATGTGCACCAAGATATTCTGAAACCAGGGTTTCAACTTTTCCCTTAATTTCAACATTGGTCAATTTTATTTTTTTCTGCGACTCAAACTGAGGATTGGTAACACGGGTACTTATCACTGCCGCCATTCCTTCCCTGACATCTTCGCCCGTTAAATTCTCTTCTAAATCATTAGTAATTTTATTGGCACTCATGTAGCTGTTCAAAGTGCGGGTAAGAGCTCCTTTAAATCCTGTCAGATGAGTTCCGCCATCCACTGTATTTATATTATTAACAAAAGAATATATTCGCTCGGTATAACTATCGTTGTACTGAAAAGCAACTTCGATCTCAACATCTTCAGATTTCCCGGAGAAATAAACCGGAGATTCATGCAGAACATTTTTATTTTCGTTGATGTGCTCTATGAATGCTGCAATTCCACCTTCATATTTAAATTCCTGAAACCGGTCAGAGCGGTTGTCCCTGATTGAAATTAAAATTCCCTTATTCAAAAAGGCCAATTCCCTGAGACGATGAGCTAATATTTCAAAATTAAAATCTACATTATCAAAAATAGTCTTATCCGGCCAGAACGTAATATGGGTCCCGGTTTTTTTGCTTTCCTCAATTTGTTCAAGGGAACTTGCAGTTATTCCCTGCTGATATTCCTGCTTCCACAGAAATCCTTCGCGGTGTATTTCAGCAATCATTTTACCAGAAAGCGCATTCACAACCGATGCACCAACTCCATTCAGTCCTCCGGAAACCTTGTAGTTGCTGTTATCAAACTTTCCTCCGGAATGAAGACGGGTCAAAATCAGTTCAACTGCCGGAATTCCTTCCTCTTCGTGTATTCCAACAGGAATTCCCCTGCCGTCATCTTCTACTGAAAGACTTCCGTCGGAATTGATTATAACGTGAATCTCAGAACAATAACCTGCTAAAGCTTCATCAACACTGTTATCTACAACTTCAAAAACCAGATGATGAAGTGCTGTACTATCCACTCCTCCAATATACATTCCCGGACGCAGGCGAACGGCTTCCAGGCCCTGCAGTACGGTTATATCAGATTCGTCGTAAGTCGATTTATCTACAGTTTCAATTTCTGGCATTTTGTTCTTTCGTGAAGCAGTCGAAGTCTCAAACTTCAACTGTGTTGTCAAACCAACTCTCCCTTGACAATATTAAATTTTTTTACTGTCAGGGATCCAGATGGTTCAGAGGTAGAGGTAATAAAAATTTGATTCTTAAGTGTTAAAAAATATTGAAAAACATTTTTTATCACCTCATCATCCAATTCTGAAAAAAGATCATCAAAAATCAAAACCGGATAAAATTGATATCCCTCATAGAATAAACGATTTATCGTCATTTTTAAAGACAAATTAGTAATCCTGAACTCTCCCTGCGAAAAAAAATCTCTGTCTTTTTTTCCGTCCATCATCAAATGGTACTCATCCCTGTGCGGACCAAGTACAGCAAAGCCGTACTGCAGGTCTCTTGACAGACTTTTTTCAAGTTGCTGAAGACAATTCTTCTCTTCATAATCAGCTGAATTCAAAGACGGTTTATAAATCAGCTTCAATGTTTCTGTGCGACCGGAAATATCTTTGAAAATATCATTCAAATGTTGATTAACCTGCTCTACATAACTGTTTCTATGCTTCATTAACTGAACTGCAGACTTTGCCAGCATTTCATTCCATAGTTGGATTTGTTCAATTTTTCCCTGTCTCAATAAAGCATTTTTTTGGGAAATAATTTTTGAATATTCCTGAATATTATTAAAATAGAGAGGATCATTGAAAGCCATAATCCTGTTAAAAAACTTGCGGCGCTCCTGTGGAACACTTCGGAAAAGATTAACATCTTCCGGAGTGAAAGACAGTGCCATGAAAGAAAAAATATATTCAGAAACCCGGCGGGAAGGTTTGTGATCTAAAAAAACCTGTCGACCTTTTTTTGTGATATTGACACGAACAAGATGCAGAACTTTTTTTCGTTCTACCTTAGCCTGAAGAACTGCCTCTGACTTTTTTTCCTGCAGCAGCAGAGACGGCTTTGTTGTGCGAAATGATTCTAAGTTACAAAGGTAAAATACTGCCTCAACCAGGTTCGTTTTACCCTGGCCGTTTGCACCGTAAATCCAGTTTATTTCCGGAGAAAGTTTTGTCGTACATCTACCGTAGTTGCGAAATTGAGATACCTCAATGTTGCGGATGATCATGTACAATCATTTGCGGTTGACGGTTGACTGTCGACAGTCAACAAGTGATCAGGAACAGTAAAACGAAAACCGTCCAGCTACCATTCGACTCTCAATGGCATAATTACTGACAAAAAGGATTCATCAACAGTGGATTTGATGATGGTGGGACTCATCGAATTTTTACACTCTAGCTTTATATCTTCACTTTCAATCACAATTAAAACATCCAACAGATATCTGGAGTTAAACCCAATTTGAAAAGGATCACCCTCGTAGCCGATTTCTATTTCATCTACCACTTCTCCATAATCTGCTTTCTCACTTTCCAGTTTCAAAACCCCCTGAGAGATAAGAAGTTTCACTGGTCTTAGTTTTTCTGAACTGATTGAAGAGACAATTCTCAGTGAATTGATAAAACTTTCACGGTTCACAATAATTTCCATTGTGTTGTCTTTGGGAATGATAGGATCGCAGTTTGGAAATTTTCCTTCAATCAACCTTGTCTTGAAACTGATCCTGCCGCCGGTAAACTGCATAACACGTTCATCGAAAGAAATTACCACTGTCTGACCAAAAAGATCTGCTGTCCGGCGCACTTCAGTCAAAGCTTTTCTGGGAACGATAACTTCCTTATCTTCACTAAAATTCAGATCATCGACTGATTTGAGAATTTGTGCTAATCGATGACCGTCAGTGGAAAGCCAGCGGGTTTGCTGGTCACTCGTAGAACTGAGACAAACACCCATCAGGTTTCGTCGAGACTCGTTGGTAATTGCAGCAAACAGTGTCATGTCAATACACTGCTTCAAATCATCCACAGATATCGTCACAGATTGAGGAAGGTCTTCCAGTACTGTTTGTGGGTATAAGCCGACTTCAACCGAAGGAAGACGCATCTCAGAAGAACCACAGGTAATATGAATCCACAGTTGTTCTGTAGAACGAATCTTTACATCCTCGCCCTGAAGTTCTTTGACTATATCGAATACTTTTTTTGCATTGACGCAGATACTGCCTGGTTCTGTGATTTCTGCTTCCACCTGCTCAACAAGAGAAAGCTCATAATCAGTCGACGAAAACTCAACCTTTGAGACTTCTCCCTCCATGGTCCTGATAACGAAATTAGACAGGATTGGTTTGTTTGAACTTGTACTTTTGTCAACAACAGAATTGATGTTTTGCAGAGTACTACTGAATGCTTCTCTTTTTAAATTAATTTCCATATTTAATTATTAGTAGTAGTAGGTTTGTTGACAACTTGTTGGCAAGTGAATAACTTTTTGAATTATAAGAATTTTTACCTGATTTTTATATGTTGACAACTTGTTGTCAGAATGTTGACAAACAATAATTTATCAAAATTAAAGAAAAAACCCAACACGAATTGTTGGTTAGTTGTTGATAACTAATCAGTAACAAACATCTGACCGCAATAAGTTGATTTTTTACAGGTAAAATATTTGATTAAATGTTGACAACATGTTGATAACTGTTAGCAGTCAGTTAGATGTAGATAAATTTATTAATCCACAATAGCCTGATAAAACAAGGTTTTAAATATAAATTGATGTCAGTAGCAGATCATCCTTTATTGAGAACCTGCCGGAATGTTGAAAACCTGCAGACGTAATACCGTTACATGCTTTTGAGAGTAAAAAAGAAAATTCGGAATTTTTGTCATCAATTATTATTTCTGCATCCTGAAAATAAAGGTAGGTTTGTGAGATCGGGAAAAAGCATTTGAAGATTGACTCTTTAGCCGAAAATATAATTCGAAGATAACGGTTTGCCTGCTCAGTAGGCAAAGACTCCAGAAACTCCCGTTCTTTATCCACACAGACATGTCTCCTGATATTAAAATCAACTACTCTGGACAAACTTTCCAGATCTATTCCAATACCAGACACATCTTTTGCCAACCCTACAGCCGCAGCAGCAAAACCTTCAGAGTGAGTGATACTGCCCCTGACTGATTTCGGCCAGTAGGGCTCCCTGCTTTCAGTGTTTCTTAGAATGGGTACAGATTCCAGTTCGAATTTTGACAGTGCTCTTCGGGCACAGTAGCGGCCTAAAGAAAACTCGGCACGTCTTTTTGAAGAACCAAAAGAAGCTGAAATTACTTCTTCTTCCGGATGAAGGAGAAAATCGGGTGATGAGGACAGGTGTTCACAGAAAAAACTGATGAACTCAGGAAACGGTGAGGAAAACATCAAAATGCAACTTGAACTCCGATTGTGGTCATTCCACCAGAATAGTTCTTTTTAGTATTGTAAGTCCCTTCGAAAGCACCACCGGTTTTATTACTGGTTATGTCAATGCTTTCAAAAGACATGAGGTGGTAGCCAAGATGAAACTCAATCGTGTTCCAGAAAGGGAGTCCAATGTGAAAAAATGCTTCTGTCACAGAGGTTTCCAAGTTACTAGTGACTTTGTCAATTGTTGTTATTGTCTCCACCCCTGTGTATAGGTTATCTGCACCGTAACCAAAACCCACAGTAATTGTAACAACGGGAAATGGAACGTTGTAGAAAAGATTTATAGTCTTGATTGTAGTCGTTGTTTCCAGGGAGACAGATGAATTATCAGAGGGTTTAGTTATGGATTCTTTATCTATAAAGCTGACATATGAATATCCAATATTTGGGATAAAAGGTGCAGGATGTGAAATTCCGACAGAGTATCCAGAGACACTACCGGGGGCAGCAGAATAATCGATAGCAACATCAGCGTTTATGCCAATGAACTGTGCATTAGCAGAGCTTGACAGGCTGATCATCCCTAGAAAAAAACAACCGGAAAGACACAGTTTGCGGAAATATTTTGTCCTGTTTAACATGAGGGGCAGATCACTTATTTAGAAACCAAATGCTATACCAATTCCAGCCACAGTACCACCCACGTCGTACTCAGTTCCTTTGGGCGTACCTCCAGAAGCCGCGTTAGTTTTTATTTTTGTGGAAACTCTGCGTAAGCTGAGATGCGCATCAAAGAATGGCAAAATTGGTATACCCACGCTGGTATACCACTGGGTTGCACTCCCTTTATCAAATGTTGAACAACTTCCGCACTGTAGCTCAGTTGAGCCCATTCCTAATCCAAGTGTCAGGTTGACGATAGGAATAGGAAGCTGATAGAAAATATCATACATTGAAGTTGCTAATTTTTGAGTCGTCCCTTTAATTTTAGTTTTATAACTTTCGATCCCTACTCCAACCATTATCGGTAGTTTGGCAGCAAGGAAAAAACCACTTACTCCATCCGACTCAACTTCTGTATTGGCAAACGAATGCGAAAACGGGACTCCAGCGCTTACAGAAAAAAGTTCTGCAAATGCCGGAGTGCTGGAAAGAAGAAAGCTGGCTACTGTAAAAGCAGTTAAAATAGTTTTTTTCATGATATCTCCTAATCAGATGTTAACATTTTGCACGAGTCAGAGTCTACACCAATAGGAAACTTTATACCAAGGAAATAACCACTTGATCCATCAGTTTCTATTTTACTACCGGATTCATTTTTTTCTGTGAATGTTTGTTCCTGAGGTATTCCAAGACTTATTGTAAGGGGACCTGCAAATATTGGGGAGCTGGAAAGCAGCAAGCTGGTT
>Ga0208205_100083_pt1 | contig 13495 bp, 11 predicted proteins | sample DeeseametaMP1494_FD_184185 | JGI IMG/M metagenome (GOLD analysis project Ga0208205, IMG submission 184185) | Marine microbial communities from the Deep Pacific Ocean - MP1494 (SPAdes) | ecosystem: Environmental > Aquatic > Marine > Oceanic | place: South of Fiji, South Pacific Ocean | collected... | reverse complement strand
ACTATACTTTCATAGTCACTAAATCATCTTTCACATCATCTCCTGTGAGTAACCCCCACTAATTCTTCACAGTCAGTCACCCTCCAAGTAAAATCCCCTAAATGATAAAATGTCTTCTTTTCTCATAAACCAGCATAATCATATAATTCCAACAAAAGATTGTTCGTACTTGCTGATATTGAGTGATATGGAGTACCTTAGAAACTGGGGTTTTGTTAATCCAAAAGGTTTTCAAGCAGGATAATATTTTCATGTTTGCAGGTCATTATACTTTCATCCAATTTTGGGGAAACAAATTCAAGGAATTGGATTTCCACGAAATGCTAATAATGCCGATGGGTGCAGATTTGGCAGCACCATAATTTGTTGTGGTGTCAAGGCTCCAGGCAAACGGCTATGTATTTTTTTGAATGCATCGGCCAGAAGCCATACATGACTGTCCGGAAAATCAGGTTGGACAAGCAGAAGCATATCTCCAAAAGCATATAGTGTCCGGACATTAACAGCACCAAAGTCTGAAAACGGACCGCTCCCTTCGAGCAGTGCCTTTGCGTTACTTTTAGAAAGCAATACTAAGTGCAGCTGCTTTGTCTTGAAAAGGCTGTGGACCCTCTCAAAGTTTTTCGCACGTGCAGGTCTAGCCAACGCTTCCGGAATCACCTGGTTTAATGCTTCGACTAGTTTCTTGGAGTAGGGATATGTTGGTTCATCTACAATTGTGCTCATTATCAGCAGATGCTTTTGCCGATAAACTTGATACTGCCCATAGGGAGCATGGGCGTGGACAGGAATGGAAGAAATTAAAAAAAAAAGACTTGGATGAGAAGTAATTTAAGCATGATACCTAGGGGCACACAATGCGCCCCTTGTTTTGTGAGAGTTTAGTAGTGTCTGAACTTGTCAAACACATCCAGGTTTAACACAGCAGTCACTACAAAATTCGGTACGTCAACGACTTGCCCAATGCGTAAGTCCACCGCGACCGAACATAGAATATATGCTTTCTCACGTGTAAGACCATGCTCAGATACGAGATAATCGATCATTTGCAGGATTGCGTGACGTGCCGCAATAGTCAGATCTTCGTTTAAATTCTCCAGGTTACCGATCTTTTCACCTCCAAGATAACCATGCGAGGGAGGAATCTCTCCTTTCCCTTTAAGTGGAATACCAATGGTTTGGTAGAATCTTGTGGGCTCCATGTCTACAATCTGATCATTCCCCTTTGTGGCAGGCATATCCATTTTTGCACCGAGGCCTTTGTGAATTTTTCTCACACGCAAGGTTAAAACGGACCCCATTTCAATCGCGGTCCCTGAGACCTCTCCGTCACCCTGGGCGTAATGGACGTCCCCTGCAAACAGCCCACATCCATCTATGAAGCAGGGGAATATGATGCGTGTTCCAATTTGCATTTGCTGCACATCCATATTACCACCGTTTTCTCTGGGTGGAATGGTCCTGAGACAGTTATCTTTATCGATTCCATTTTCTCCACAAATAGATGCGGGAACTGCCTTTGTTGGTGAAGGTGTAAGTACAAATCCGCCGGCTCCAGCCAACGCCGCTTCACGTTTCTTTATCTTGAGGGTTTCCGGCATACCCAGAAGAACCCCAATCGTCCCCGGAAAAGCTTCGAAGGGTACTGTGATCCCTGGCATTTGCGAAGAAACTGCTCCAGTTCTGGTCAATTGCCAGTTGATTATATATGGTTCCGGGAAAACATCACGCATGAAGCCGAATCCAGGTACAATTACAGTCCAGCCATACTCATCTGGTACAACATCCACAATCTCTACTTCTATGGCATCTCCCCGCTTGGCCCCGTTGATGTGTACAGGGCCTGTCATTGGGTGAACCAAATTAAGATCAGCCGCTGCCACATCAGCAGGTACGGAATTCATGGTAAAGTCTGTATCCAGGGCATCTCTGGTATGCAGAATTATCATGTCACCAATGTTAGCCCTTGCCACTGCAGGTATGTTGGGATGGTACCTGTTGAAGCAGTTTTTGTCATTTTCACAGTGTGGACCTGTTTTTTTCACTTCAACTTTGGTCATCCACTTTTGATCTGTCGTGTCTGCAACCGCAATCAACGGCAACAGCACTGTAAACGTGGCCAGAATAGAAATAAACATTATTTTTTTCATTTTCCTTCCTCCTTAAGTTTTTTTTGGTTTGATCGCCAACGAGACTATTCTTCAATGAATTGTACTGGCTAAAACATTACAATAATTAAATGTCATAAAAATGTCAACTATTTTAAATTTATTTTTAAATAAAGTTGATGGTTTCGTAAAAAGTCCTTTTTTGGCAATTTTTTAAATGTAACTTGTTGATATTATTAAGCACGTATTTCCTAAATTTGACTTTTTACGAATGCATCACCTTTATTCAGTACTCAAAATAGAATGGGGCTTAAGAAAAGATGTTTTTGTCATCACTGACTTGGTCCGGGCTCCAGATCAAAGATCTGCTTGAGTACAAGATTTGAAACATTTCCCCTGGATTCCGGGTCTATGCTGCGCCTCGCCCGGAATGACAATGGAAAGGGAATGCGGTCTACAGTAAGCTCTCAAGCTTCTAAAACAATAGAACCCTGTCCACCGGTCAGGCTGAAGAGAAGCTTCAGGAATGAATTCTTTGAGAATTTTGAGACTTTTTACGTGACCATCAAATATACGTTGCAAAATAAATCCAATTAAGTTAGGCTAGGTCTCAATTTGACTTGCAAAAACAGCCAATCTATTTTAGAGATAGATTAACTAAAAAAGATTTGCCTTGAACATTATTAAGGGGTATAAAATGCTGAAATATTTTTCTATCTTATTTACACTTCTGACACTCGTTTTAGCTGGTTGCACTTTCTCTGATCCTGATCCTGAAGAAATTCAAGCACAAATGGACCAGGAACATGCCCGAATAACTGAAGAGCAGGAACGTCAACAGGAGGAAGAAGCAGAAAAACTGCTGGCACAGGAATCTGCTGCTGCAGAAGAGACAGCTGTAAAAGAAGCTGAAGCCGCACGACTTGCTGCGGTTGACAATGAGAATGCTTTGGATAAAATTGAAAAGTTACTGAAGCCGGCGAGTATAGAAGTTATTCAACCGGAAGAGCCGAAAAGTGAACCTAGTATAATTAATACAATTTCTTCGGGGCTGAAGAATCTCCTGGGCTCATCCGTTAAAGAACAACAAGAAGAACCGAAAAAAGCTGCAGACAACGTTTCAGCTTCGGAAAAGAAGAGCACAACCAAGTTTATGCCGAAATCACCTTTGGCCATCTTTTCCGCACAAAAACTGGTTTCCTGCAAAATAGTTCCTGAAAAGATGGAAGCTATTCATAAGCGTCTGCTGAAAATAAAGGATGTGAACATTGCCGACAGTAAACTACGGGACAAGACAAATGACAAATTAATGCCGGTCATTCACTTTGACTTCGATCAAATAAAAATAAAACCGGCATACAGAAAACTTCTGCGACAGCAGAGTTCGTGTGTCATGAAGGCCCTGAAATCCCGTAATGACATGATAATACAAATTGAAGGACATGCCGATGAACGTGGGAGTGATGAGTATAACATGGCTTTGGGACATCGCAGGGCCAATGTAGCAGCTAACGCAATCAAGGCCTATCTTCCAGATTCATCACTAGCGAGAATCTTCAGTTTTGGTGAAGAATTTCCGCTGGTCCGTCTCTCCAACAAAAACGCCTGGGCCAAAAACAGAAGAGTTGAGTTCACTTTATTGCTAAAACCATAAATACGTGAATGGATTTTTTGACCCTCCCATTTACTACAGATTTTAGTAGTATTGCCTTTAGCGTTCTTGCGATACTTTTGGGGTGTTCGGTGATTGTCTGGATCACGCTGTTCATGAAGTTCTTCAGCCTCATTCGGGTAAAACATCTCCAGGCACGCGCACTAAAACTGCTGGAAAACACCCAGCGTGTGAGTGAACTCCGCCTGCGTTTCAGCAATATGCCTAAAAATCCACTTCAGGAAATGTTCGCACTTGGCGACCGTGAACTGAAAATATTCCTGAAAACAAGTCCTGAATCAGACTACGGCCATCGTAGAGAGTTGATGGACAGGCTTGAACGAATTCTTGAAGCCAGGATTTTGCTGGCAGAAAAAGATTTAAATGCAGGACAAGCCCTGCTGGCTACAATCGCTGCAACTTCCCCGTTTATAGGACTATTTGGAACAGTAATTGGTGTCATCAACACTTTCATGAGCATAGCGGAATTCAATTCAGTTGAACTGTCAGTTATCAGTCCCGGTATAGCAGAGGCACTTGTTGCGACTGCAGCCGGTCTGTTTGCTGCAATTCCTGCAACTTTAGGTTACAATTTGTTTCGTGCAACCATCCGTGGAATGACTGAGACAATGGATTATTTTGCTCTTCAACTACTGCACCACCTCCAAAAACGTTTGTTACCAAAAAAATGAGAAAATTTAGACATGCTAGAAGACTCCGCGGAGAACTTATGTCTGAAATCAACATTACCCCGTTTGTTGATGTTTTGCTGGTTCTCCTGATTTCCTTTCTCATTTCTGCACCGCTACTGACGCAGGCCATTCAAATTCAGCTTCCTAAAGGTAAATTAAAAGAACGGGTACCTGTTTACAAAGAATCAATTCTTGCTGTTGTGAATAAAAAAAAGCAAATAGTAATCAGTGATCAAATCTACTCACTCAAAAGTCTGGCTAAATCTCTAACAAAAAATGCCAACGAATGGAAAAGGAACCAGCCTGTATATGTTCAAATGGATGAACAGGTGCCTTATGGAATTTTAATGGATTTGATGCTTTTGTTTAAAAATGCAGGCTTCCCCCAAGTTGGACTTGTTTTTAAAAAAGAATCCTAGGTCAAAGTTTTCCGGCAGGCTGAAATTATAAAAGTCTCCAACTAAAAGCTAAATGAAATTAATGATGGTTGCCGGAGAAGTCTCCGGAGATGCCCATGGTGCAGGTTTGATTCGCAGTTTGCGGAAAAACCATGACAGTGCTGATATTTTCGGTATTGGCGGTAAGCAGATGTTAAGAGAGGGGTTCCGTCCATACTTCATGCTGGACTCCCTGCAAACACACGGTTTAGTAGAGGTGGTTCAGCATCTTCCAAGGCTTTATCAAACCCTCTGGAGAATGCGTCAGGCTTTGACGGAAGAAAAACCGGATGCATTGATTTTAATCGATTATCCGGGATTCAATCTAAAACTTGCAGCTTATGCCAAAAAAACAGGTGTTCCGGTAATCTTTTTCAACAGTCCCCAAATTTGGGCCTGGCGAAAAGGCAGATTGAATACCATCAAACGTGTAGTGGACAAAATGATTGTCCTCTTTCCTTTTGAAGAAAAAATTTATCAGCAAGCCGGCGTCGATGTAAAATGGGTTGGACATCCTCTGCTGGATGAAATGCAGAGCGAAATCGATTCCGGAGCAATCCGCAAACAGTTCGGACTGCAGAACAACATCCCGCTTATAGCAATTGCGCCCGGAAGCCGGCCAAGTGAAATGAGGAGACACCTTCCTACCCTGCTTGAAGCACTTCCGCAAATTCAACAAAAAACCGGTGAGATTCAGTGCATACTGCCTGTTGCAGAATCACTAGACTTAAAAGAAATCAGGAAACTGACAGACACATCATCCGTTCCAGTCACCCTGGTTCCGGAACAGTTTATTGAAACTATTCAGGCTTGTGATGCTGCAATAGTCGCATCCGGAACTGCTTCCCTGCAGACTGCACTTGCACTTAAACCATTCGTGATTGTTTATCAAGTTTCTCCGCTAACTTACCGGATTGCACGTTATCTGTCGGAAACTGAATATGTTGGCCTGGTTAATGTTTTGGCTGAAAAAGAAATTGTACCTGAATTACTGCAAAACAATTTCACAGTCAGTAAAGTTACTGAGATTGCAGTTCGTCTCTTGCAGGATGAGGACTATCGTGCCACAATGATCAGCCAACTGAAATCAACGCGTACAAAATTGGGTGAAGCTGGAGCATATGACAAAGCTGCACGGTGCATTGAAAATGTTCTGAGTAGAGAACCAGCCATTTAAAAACTGCAAATCAAGAATCACTGAATTCTATGAAAACTGCTGAATTATCACTCGATACCCACAATATTGCCCACCACCTGACACAAACTTTGACTGGAGTTGAAGCAGTGAAACAACTGTTTGAAGGACAGATGGGCATTGATAAGACAGTAGTACGTCAGTTATTGAGCGCAGCGATGCACCGAGGCGGCGACTTTGCTGATATTCACTTTGAATACAGTACGCGAAACTCTGTGGTCATGGAGGATGGCATCATCAAAAACTCTGCAGTTGCAGTGGTGTCCGGAGTTGGAATTCGAGTGGTTCAGGGTGATCAAACCGGCTACGCATACAGTGAAGATTTTGACCTGAAACCAATGCTGCATGCCGCACGAACTGCCGCAGCCATTGCTTCCAGCGGTGAGGTTTCTCTGAGTGAAAGTTTTCGCTTCAATGAACTGGTTCCACGTGACTATTATCCGGTACTGGAAACTGTGACAGATTTAGAACTGGTGCAGAAAATAGACATGGTAAAACGCACTGAAGCTGTCTCCAGAGCCTATGATGAGAGAATAATTCGAGTGACTGTAGCCATGATGGATGCACTCAACCTGACACAGGTCGTAACGTCTGAGGGTTCTATTTTACGCGATACACGACCGATGTTTCGAATGAATGTTCATTGCGTTTCACAGGAAGCTGACAATATCCAAAACGGTTCTTCTGGAATCGGAGGACGAGTTGGCTTGGATTTTTTGAAGCAGAAAGACCATGCAGTGAATTTAGGAAAACAGGCTGCTTCAGAAGCAATTTTGCTTCTGGGCGCAAAACAGGCACCTTCCGGATTAATGCCTGTTATTTTAGGACCGGCACAATCCGGAATACTGCTGCATGAAGCAGTTGGGCATCCATTGGAGGCTGATTTCAATCGCAAAGGGACCTCTGCTTACAGCGGACGTATTGGTGAAAAAGTAGCTTCAGACTTGTGTTCGATCTATGACTCTGGGACTATTCCGCACGAACGAGGTGCAATAAACTTTGACGACGAAGGAGTTCCTTCTGCTGAAAATATATTGATCGAAAATGGAGTTTTGCGAAACTACATGCATGACAGGATCAGTGCCAGACACTTCCACACCAATCCTACCGGAAACGGACGGAGGGAATCATATGCGCATTATCCAATACCACGAATGACATCAACTTACTTGGCGAATGGGGAATCTGATCCGGAGGAAATAATCAGTTCTGTCAAAAAAGGGGTTTATTGTCAGGAATTTAGCGGTGGACAAGTGGATATTTCCAATGGTGATTTTGTATTCGTACCAACGGTAGCCTGGTTGGTGGAAGACGGTAAAAAAACCGTACCGATAAAAAATTTCACCTTAATTGGAAATGGGCCGGATGCAATGTCAAAAGTCAGTATGGTCGGTAACGATTTTGCCATGAGTGAGGGAATCTGGACCTGTGGCAAGGAAGGACAGAGTGTTCCAGTGGGAGTTGGACTTCCAACAGTCCTGATTTCGGAAATGACTGTCGGTGGAATGTAGAGAACAAGAATCTAATATACGTCCGGCTCAAATACAAAATACATTGGGTTTAAGGTGATAGCATTCCTTTTGTTATCCCCGACTTGATCCGGACTCCATGAACCTGACTTTGTCGAAAACGAGCTTTGAAAGGCCCCCCCGGATTCCTGGTCTGCGCTTCGCCAGTTCAACTTTTTATTTCCAAGCCAAATTAGTTCTTATTCTTTCTTGAGTTTATCTGCAGTCAGGTTTGAAATTTCACAACTAAGTACTGCAAGCTCAAGACGATCTAAAATATGTTTATCAAGGAGTGGCTGATAATTTCCTTCAGTACCAGATCCGGAACTTGAAACTGAATTAGTCAGCTCGTTTTTTTCGACAAACAATTTTAGTTGTTTCGCTAAATGAGTGGTTTGTGATTTGATTTTCTTTAGTTGAGCAGATGCTTTTATCCAATCTTTAGAAAAATGTGCCATTTCAGCAAGTTTATTAAAACTAAAGCTATCGTCAGTTTTAACGTGCTTGCCCCATAATTCTCCTAAACCCAGAGAGCCAGCCTTATCACCCATCCTGTCCATGAAGGACTGATTGTTTTTAAAAATATCAAACAGATCAATAGTGATGATCTTTTTTTCCTCTCCAGCTCCCTTACTTATAGGGCGTTTCATTTCTTTAAGTCTCAACTCTCGAATCTTAATATCCTTGAGAAATCTTTTACGGGCACTAGTCTGTAGCTGATATTCATCTTCATCATCAAAATGTGATTTTTCCATTTTGTTAATGACACGCATTACCTCCTCCAATTTTTCTTTGACCACTACTAAAGCTTTCTCTTCAGCTGCAATTTTTCCTTCTGCCTGGTCTTTCTGCTGAACTTTCCTCTCTTCTTTCTTACTGATAATTGCTTTTTTGCGTAATGCAACTCTGACAGGAAAAGAGTCTTCAGTGAATTTCCATGAGTTAAAAAAAACAATTTCAACATGTTCAAAGTCCGGCGAATTAAAAATGAATTCTTCAATATTGGCTTTAGCAAACTCGTCCTCAGCATGTGCATTTCGAAACTCCTGTATCTTTTTTGAAAGTTCACTTGTAGACATAAATGAAAGGAATTTCCGTTTAAAATCAAGGGCAACAAGACCATCAATTGTACGCTTTTCCATATCATCGATGATCATCACGTGAACCAGGCCCTTCATCAGACCGTCTAAAACTGCAATTCCAGTGATTTTTTCAATAGATGTACTGAGAATATAGCCAATTCCTTTGTAGTAAGGTTTTTCAACCTGAGAAATTTTCTGCTCAAGACGGTTTTCTAAATCCTCAAACTTTTGTATCAATTGCTGTTTGCCGCGCAAAACAGCATCAATCAAAGCCAATTTGACAAAAGCCGGGTGTTTCTCTCGATCTATACAAGTTTGCTGTACTTCCTTGTAGCGCCCAATTAATTTTGTCAGCTTCACTGAATCACTTGAAGGCAATTTTTCCATCTGCAATTTTGGCATGCCCGGAACACGGAAAATCAAACCGAGACTGCTCGCATCATGAGCTTTCCCTTTTGGAATATCTCCTGGAAAGCTTAAAATCCAGTGAAATTTTTTCTGCTTCTCTTCTGGATAATTCGTTTCATCAACTGCAACTGTTACACCTGAATCATGTAAGCGATCCACCAAAGTCTTCATGTAAATTTTGCGCAGATCTTTTCTGAGAAGCAGCAGGATTAGTTTCTCTTTATTCCCGTTGCCTTCCTGATCCCGTTTGTCTTGTGCTTGGTCAGCCATATTTGCATTACTCATCATCCAGATGAAAATGAGTCATTGCCTCCTTGGTAAGAATTGCACGATCATCAAAAGTGGCTTTGAGTTTAGCTGAACTTACTTTCAGTTCCTTAAACTCTTCAGTACCTTCTTTAAGTTTTCCATCAGTGTCATAGTTGTCCAAAAATTTCATATACTGTGCAGCGGACTGTAATTCATTTAGGTAGATTTTAATCTGAAATAATAATACACATGTATGTAGAAGATGGAGGGCTTCCAGACTTTCAAAAATGGATTCCAATGTATCAACAGTTTTTTTCAAGTTTGCTTCAGCAGCATCCCTGTTCTTGGATTCCATCAACATTTCTGCTTGAATCATCAGCATTGAAGCTTTTTTACGGAGAGTTGCACCTTTCACGTTGTCATTTGAAGCAATGCTGGCCATTTGTTCAAAGGTTGCAATTGCCAAATCATAGGAAAGAATCCCCTGCTGTATGTCTCGTTCTTCCCCGAAAAACGTTTCTCCTATGTCCTGTGCTTTTTTCAGCAATGGTGCAATTTTTTCTTCCCAGCCTTTGCTAAACTCTTCTACTGAAAATGTTGGCTCAGATGTCTTCTGACGTTTAAAATGTTCTTTGTCGTTACTGGAGAAACCGCATTTAGAGCAGGAAGCAACTTGAATGAGATTAAAATCACAAAATTTCAACTCACCTGCAGACCTGACAAAAGAAGATACACCAAAAATATTTGGATCAGTAATCATACTTTTGGAGTGCAGGACATAGAATTTGATCTTTGGATTATCGCAAACATAACAACCCAAAAAACTACCCAATAGTGAATCTTTCTCTGTATCAAAAAATCCGCCGTCTGAAACTACAGCATAATCTTCAGGATGCATAATCTGCATAATTCCATGATCTTCAAATAATCTTTGCTCAATATGTGCTCGTACCACATAACTGCCTTCATCAAATTTAACCTGATGTTGTTTTTCCATTTTGCAGTCAAGAGGATCCCAGTGTTCTTCATTTCCTTTTAATGGAAGTTCAGAATGGACACTCTTAAGAACATAAAGCATTATTTTTACTTTTGGCATCAGGGCTTTTCCCAACCGAAATGTGACTCCAGTTTCATCAACTTTTGTCAAACTCACTTTAGTCTTTAAACTCCCTGTTTCTACAATTGCTTGGGGCAAGTCCCTCTCCAGAAGTGAACGGGCGCTTTTCCATAGTTTGTTCAAAATTTCATTATTAAAACTCAATGATCTTCCCGCTAAGAGGAAATAACTAATTTCTTTTGGAGATAAATCAGCATCTGCGACCATCAACTGTGCAAGATATTTAAGCATCAGGAAAGCTTGCTTTGGGTCTATATCGAGGGGGCCCAACTCTGGAGGATTGCCATTTTTAATGATAACCATCAAATTATCAATTTCATCTTTGTTATCCATAAAATTGATGGCCTCCCGGAGAAAACTCATTTCAGACTGATCTGCATGACCATCAGCAACAACCATTCCTGCAATAGAGTTAGCAAACCACATTTTTTCTTCCGCTGACATTTCATCTAAATTTGGTAACTGCATGCTTTTTTTCTATAAAATTAATTTACTGACTTCCATTTAAAACCCGTAGCTAAAGCCTATCAAATAACCAGTTGAACCAAGGCGTTGATCACCGGATCCGCTGCCGCTGGAACTGTCAATGGTCAATATTCCTGCCTCGGTCCAAAAGTCATCTGATATTTCCATTCCGATTCTGAATTCAGAGACTAAAGAATTCCCCTGTTTACGCTGACTTCCAAGACTATACTCTGTATTTGCCAGCCCCATACCGGCACTTATTTTCCATGATTCAGACAGCGAATGCTGAGTTTTTGCAATGACACCCAGATGCCTGGTGCTGGATTTTGCACTGCTTCCGCTTGAACCAAACATCCGAAAGGATTGTTCTGAAAGGAAACCTTTTACTCCCCAACCGTCATTGTACCACCACTCGCCCCAAAAAACACGATTGCTCAAGTTCAGCTGATTGCGGAACGCGCCGTAATGCGGTGTGCCGAGTATCAGCAAATCCAGGCCTGCCTGCCAGGTCGGTAATTTTCTGCCCACACCACCAAAAATTGTGGGAGTTTGAGAAGATTGTTCTTCATAAAGAGTAGAGATTGATTCAGGTTCAGTTAATTTAGCGGGATCTGCAGCCTGACTATTGCTGGTCAAAAGAATCATCAAACCCGCATAAAACAATCCTGAGTAATATTGAACATTTTTAAAATTCATTTTTTCTTTACATCTAAGCCTCAGGATTCCAGGCCGGTTTGCGTTTGCTGAAAAAAGCATCGATCCCCTCTTTGATTGACTCAGATTCCCAGGCATTTGCCAGCTTTTCAATTGTAGCACTACGCACATCTGCCGGCTCTTTTCCCCGGACTTCTGCGATGAGTCGCTTTGTAGCCGAAACTGCTTCCGGAGCACAGCGCAGCAGTTCATTTATTTCTTTCTCAATGGCCTCATCCAGTTTATCAGCAGAAACAGCTTTGGAGATCAAACCCAAATTAACAGCTTCTTCTGCGGAAAAACGATGTGCGTTTAACATAACACGCCTTGCATTTGACGGGCCTATACGCCGCAGGACAAATGGTGAGATCGTGGCCGGAAGCAGACCCAGCAAAACTTCGGTAAATGAAAACAAGGCTCCTTCTACTGCAACTGCAATGTCACAACAGGCAATCAAGCCCACGGCACCTCCAAAAGATAAACCATTGATCCGTCCAATTAGTGGCTTGTTGAGTTGGTCCAGTTCTCCAAGCATTTCTGAGAGTTCCGTTGCCTCTGCTATCCTGTCCTCTCTTTTTTGTCCTGCGATTTCCTGCATCCAGCGCAGGTCCGCTCCGGCGCAAAAAGACTTTCCGGAACCGCTCAGAATAACAGCCCGTATCTCCGGATCTGCATTTAATTTTCCAACAACTTTCCGCAGTTCACGTATCATCTCCAGACTCATTGCATTGTGAACATCCGGACGATTCAAGGTCAAAGCGGCAATCTTGCGTTCGTCTATCTCTAAAATTAAGGTTTTATAATCCATTTTATTTTTGCTGAAATTACTTGAAACTGAAAAGTGGTATTATCCACTTTTCAGCAATAACGGCAAGTTTTTGCTGGAATCGGTTTTAAGAAAAAATTAACAGAGGAGTTGAACCACCTCCCTGCTCAGGAAGAACTGGGAGATGGTCGAAAAAAGGTGAGTTTATTCTAAAGTTGGAGATGGTTTGGTCGGCTGCGAACCATATTTAGAGAGGTAGTTTGAAATACTCTCAAGATTATTGGTGATGCTCGCTCCCGAACCTCCAAACGTTGTACGGGAATATGATGAGTTATCAAAGTTACAATCATTTGTTGGAGCAAAAGTAATATTGTTTGAAGTAGATTTCCAGACATTATTAGTACTGTCATAACTCAACTGCTGCCGCTGAACTTTTGATTCTCCAGCTCTATTTATATCTTGCCCTGGTCCAGCCCAATTGCAAATCATCCGGTCAATGTTCGTGGTACGATACTTGTTGGTTCCAGAGCTGTTATCCGGATGCGGATTGAAGCCAAAATAGGCATTCCCGGTCAGCGTTCCTGAACTGTTGTCCGTCTTAATGTTGAATGTTCGAGTAAAACCATCTCCTTTTCCAGCCTGCCAGGCATAGCCGACTTTACCGAATCCATCCTTATCGATATTTGCACGAACCACATTCAGATCAGCACACCATCCTGAACCTGTAGATGATTCTTGTGCGGAAATTCCAACAACTTCGCCATCGCTAGAATTGAAATAATCATCCTTCGTCATGTTATCGGAAAACCTAGCTTTGACGGCCCGAAAACTAAGGTTATCCGAGGTGTTTTTGTAGGCCACGGAAGTTACAACATCAAAGCCTTCTGTACCACAATTTTGATCAGTTCCATCTTGTTCCTGCCACATTTGGACCAATCCCTCTCCAGCTTTAACACTGTCTGTGGAATCCGTATCAGGAACGTGTTGAAATTTGATTGCGAAGCTTTGGTTATCTGTAGTACCGTCATCGAGCGTATAGCTAAAACTCCCTGTAATTTTTGAAGTGTATTTTTTCTTACCGGTGCTTGCAACGGTGCTTCGTTTAAGTGTTGCAGAAGTGATCA
>Ga0208205_100079_pt1 | contig 14006 bp, 10 predicted proteins | sample DeeseametaMP1494_FD_184185 | JGI IMG/M metagenome (GOLD analysis project Ga0208205, IMG submission 184185) | Marine microbial communities from the Deep Pacific Ocean - MP1494 (SPAdes) | ecosystem: Environmental > Aquatic > Marine > Oceanic | place: South of Fiji, South Pacific Ocean | collected... | reverse complement strand
TAGCAACAAATAAGAAAATAATAAAGGCAGAAATTACATGAAAACATTGTGGAAGGGGCAAGGCACGCTTGTTGCTCATATTTATTAAGCCCCGGAGAGTGGCTCCGCCACTTGAATCCTTTTACAAATTCATGAATTTAAATCCTGAGCCTAGCATGACCTGGGATTTGCTCCATATTCACTCCGGGGTGTAGCCTCAAAAGATACAGACTTCCCAAACAGATTTCAAGCAGGAATTATAAAAAAAAATATTTTTTTGAAATATTTTTTTGCTGACTTGAAGACTATTTTTTTTAGTTCATTCCATACCTCTGATTTTTTTATTTTTATTGCTTTTTTGGATTTTATTACAAAAAAAGTAAGAAACAAAAAAAAATAAATTTCATAATTATTTTCCCGGAAAACTTTTTTTCTTTGTAAAAAATTTCACTTGAAGTTTTGTTAGCACTCTAGTATAGTGAGTGCTAAAAGGATTTTATTCGAAAAAATAAAGGTTATAATGGACACCCAAAAATTTACAGAAAAATCGCTGTCAGCCATGGAAAATGCACACAGCGACGCAGTACGTCGCAAAAACTCCGAGTTGTCCACAGTCCATCTTTTGAGTGCCTTAACTTTCCAGGAAAATGGTTTAGTTCCCAGGATATTCGAAAAAATGGAGCTCGATTCTGAAAAATTTACACATGCACTGGAATCATCTTTGAAGTCTTTACCGACTCTTAGCGGGAGTTCAGCAGGAAGAGTGGGCGCTAGCGGTGAAATGAATCAGGCCTTGGTGCGAGCCGAAGATGAAGCAAAAAAACTGCAGGACGAATATGTAAGTGTTGAGCATCTTTTGCTGGCATTGACCGAGGAGGGACGTAAGGGACCTGCAGGAAAAATATTGGCTGAGAATGGAGTTACACGTGAACGTTTAACGGGTACAATTCAGGATGTACGTGGAGGACAGAGAGTGACAAGTCAGAATCCTGAGGAAACATACGAGGCACTTGAAAAATATGGGACAAATCTGAGTCAGCGTGCACGTGATGGAAAACTGGATCCTGTGATCGGTCGGGACGATGAAATTCGTAGAGTGATACAGGTACTTTCGCGTCGCACAAAAAACAATCCGGTTCTGATTGGAGAGCCGGGTGTAGGCAAAACTGCAATAGCCGAAGGTTTAGCACAGCGTATTGTTCGAAATGATGTGCCGGACAGTCTAAAAAATAAAAAGCTGGTTTCGCTTGATATGGGTGCCCTGATTGCCGGAGCGAAATATCGAGGTGAATTTGAAGAGCGTCTTAAAGCAGTCCTCAAGGAAGTTGTAGATTCAGATGGACAAATAATGCTTTTCATTGATGAACTGCATACAGTTGTCGGTGCGGGAAAAACTGAAGGTTCTATGGACGCAGGAAATTTGCTTAAACCAATGCTGGCTCGCGGCGAACTGCATTGTATTGGCGCCACTACTCTGGATGAATACCGAAAATATATCGAAAAAGACCCTGCACTCGAGCGGCGTTTTCAGCAGGTTTTGGTAGATCAGCCCACAGTTGAGGATACGATTTCGATTTTACGGGGCTTAAAGGAACGTTACGAAATACATCATGGTGTTCGTATAAAAGATGCAGCTTTGATTTCCGCCGCAACGCTTTCTCACCGCTATATTTCGGATCGCTTTCTTCCGGATAAAGCCATCGATTTGATGGATGAAGCGGCAGCGCGTTTAAGAGTAGAAATAAATTCCATGCCTGCTGAAATGGATGAAATATCACGGCGAATACTGCAATTGCAAATCGAAAAAGAAGCACTGAAAAAAGAAAATGATACTGCTTCCAAAGAGAGGCTGAAAAAACTGTCTAAAGAGTTGGCAGAGTTGCAGCACAGTTTTGACAATTTGACTCTGCAATGGGAAAAAGAAAAATCTGCTTTACAGGATATGAGTGGATTGAAGCAGGAAATAGAAGAAGTGCGTCTGCAAATTGAACGTGCACGGCAGGACTATAATTTGGAAGAGGCAGCACGTTTGGAATATGGTGAACTTCCGGAACTGGAAAAAAGGCTGAAAACCACACAATCTGAAGAACAAAGCAGCAAGAATCAACTACTCAAGGAAGAAGTAGATGCAGAGGACATTGCCGAAATTGTAGGACACTGGACCGGAATTCCTGTGCAGAAACTGATTGAAGGAGAAGGCGAAAAATTGTTGCGGCTTCCGGAACAGCTGCATCAACGAGTGGTTGGACAGGATGAGGCGATTGATCTTGTTTCGAATGCAGTAATGCGGGCACGCTCCGGAATCAATGATCCAAACAAGCCGCTTGGAAGTTTTATATTTTTGGGTCCAACAGGTGTTGGTAAAACAGAATTGGCAAGGGCTGTTGCAGAAAATTTATTTGATGATGAGCAGAACATGATCCGCATTGACATGAGTGAATACATGGAAAAACATGCGGTTTCCCGTTTGATTGGCGCACCTCCCGGATACGTTGGCTTTGACGATGGTGGACAACTCACTGAAGCAGTACGAAGAAAACCTTACAGCGTTTTGTTGTTCGATGAAATTGAAAAGGCTCACTTTGATGTTTTTAATGTTTTGCTGCAAATTCTTGATGACGGAAGACTTACTGACTCACACGGACGTACCGTTGATTTCAAAAACACACTGGTAATCATGACTTCGAATATTGGCAGTCAAAAATTGATCAACCAAAATGAGGACGGAATTTCCGGATCATCTTTGCTGGCAGAACAAAAAAAATTGGTTCTACAGGAACTGCGGCAGCATTTTCGTCCGGAATTCTTAAACAGGGTTGATGATACAGTCGTCTTTCATCCGCTGCTTCAGGAACACATGAACGGTATAATAAAGATTCAGTTGGAAAGGCTGAAAAAGCGTTTAGAAGAGCGAAACATTTCACTGCAGTTGGAAGATAAAACTATCGATTACCTTGCAGAAGTCGGCTATGACCCGGTCTATGGTGCCAGACCGCTCAAACGTGCAATTCAGAAAGAACTTGAGACTGCCTTGGCAAGAGCAATTTTATCAGGAGAAATCCATGACGGACAGGAAGTCACAGCAAATGTTTCCAAAGCTAAAATATTTTTTGAAAATATTACTTCTGTCTCCAATGAGAAATAAGCCGTTAAATAGATTTTCAATTTCGGTTCTCTAACTTAGTGAAAAGTGAGAGAAGCCGAGTCCGGGGCTGACCATGGCGGTAGCCCCTTCAACCACCTCCAAGTCTAGTGCTATGGATTGGAGGTATTTCTGTTAACACCTTGCTTATATAAGGAGGTATTATGTTACATTTAGCACGTTACTCATCAATAACACCGTCAGATTTTGATAAAGCTCTCGGGATTACCGTTGGGTTTGATTCAATGTTTGACCGTCTTTTCGGAGATGTTGAAAGGTCTGAAAACCAGGGCGGTTTTCCACCATACAATATTCGTAAGGACGAAGAAAATATGTACACCATTGAAATGGCTGTTGCCGGATTTTCCAAAGAGGATCTGGAAGCAGAGCTCAAAGAAGGTGTATTAACTGTGCGTTCAAAAACAGATCAGGAAGAAGGAGAATATTTGCATCGTGGGATTGCCAAGCGGGCATTTACACGGAGTTTTACCATTTCTGATGACGTGATAGTTAAAGGAGCGGATTTGGTTAATGGTATGCTGACCATTAGTCTTGAAAGGATCGTTCCTGAAGAAAAGAAATCTCGCATGATCGAGATTGGTCAGCCAACAGAGTCAGATCTTAAGAAATTAAATTAATCTTAAGCTGATTCTGCTTGCTAAAATTATCCCGCCAGAGTTTGTTTCTACATAACTTTGGCGGGATTTTTTGTTTTTAAGGCTTGAAAGTCTGAATTATCTAGTATTCAAAACCAGCTAAGTATTTTCAATGAATTTGGCTATAAATTTTATAGAATTGACGCAGGCAATGTGGTTATTGACGAGGCTGTTGATATTTGGATCAAAAAATTATATCTAATATTTTCTATCTGATCTTTGGAGTGGGCAAGTAAATTTAAGTTTGGAAACACACTCACATTTCTTTTTGAATTTCTTGGATTACGTTTCGGTATTGTTTTTCAATTATACTGTGCTTAATATGGCGACCATTGACCACCATTTGCCGACCTGCAGACCAGACTTCACGGACAAGGGAATCGTTACCGCAAAAAATCCAACGATCTAAAATTTGATCTTCAGTACATCCACAAAAAGTCAGACTTTCTGCATCAAGTGTCAGCAAATCAGCCCAATTCCCGGATGTTATACTTCCGGAATTACGGCCCAAAGCTTGAGCTCCGCCTACTAGAGAATCATTGTAAAGTGCATGCCCGACAGATCCTGGTACTTGAGACATAACATTGCGTTCTTTTTTTAAGAGTCGTTGACTGTATTCTAATAATCGTAATTCTTCTGTTAGTGAAATTTGTACATTTGAATCGGAACCAATTCCATATTTTCCCCCAGACAAAAGCCAGCCGGAACCATCAAAGATTCCGTCTCCCAGATTGGCTTCAGTGATTGGACACAATCCTGCTACTGCTCCGGATTTAGCCGAATTGTGTATTTCTTTTGAGGTTAAATGAGTTGCATGAATAAAACACCATTTTGAATCAACTGCAGTATTATCCAACAACCATTCCACCGGGCGAGCGTTGAATTTAAGCTGAAAGTCAACAACTTCTTTGAGCTGTTCAGCAATGTGAATATGTACCGGTCCGGAGGTCTTCGCTTCGATTATTTCTACCAAGGCTTCTGGAGAAACTGCTCGCAAAGAATGTGGTGCGATTCCTAGCAAATAATCTTTCGGGGCATTACTGAGTGCAGCTCGCGCTAGTTCAAGAATACGAAAATATTGTACTGAATTATTGCCAAAGCGAAGTTGGTTTTGAGAAAGTTTAGATCCGTCTAAATTACTTTGCATATAAAAAACTGGCAGATGTGTCAATCCTATTCCTGTTTCTTGAGCTGCAGTGATTATCCGACAAGATGTTTCTGCTATATTATCATAGTGCTTTCCGGCTTCCTGATGGTGTACATAATGGAACTCGCCGACTGAAGTATATCCGCATTCCAGCATCTCCATAAATACTTGTGAGGCAATCGCTTCAAGTTGCTCTGGAGAAAGTTGTTCCAAAAAATGATACATTAACACCCTCCAACTCCAAAAACTGTCATTATTCTTCAAACGCTTTTCGGTCAATCCAGCTAGAGCCCTTTGAAAAGAGTGACTATGCAGATTCGATAATGCAGGTAGAAGGATTCGATTTTTTAGATGTATATCTTCATGATTAGGTTCAATCCCTGATTCTACTGATTCAATCTTGCCCGACGAATCAATTGTCACACGTACATTCTTTGACCATCCTTCGGGAATGAGAGCTAATTCAGCAAAATATTTCATTTTGTCATAGTTGTTGAGTTGAGAAAAAAATTATATGTACTTACAAAAAGAAAGCAAGATGTTAATTTAAATTGAAATGCAGATGATGAAGTTAGAGAGATTAAGTTGATTAAAAATTAAATCTGATTCAGAAAATAAACCTTTTTACATTTTGTGTGGGAATACAAATTTCAAAAATTGGAGAGTCATGAATCCAGTTGAAGTATTTGAAGGAGAAAGCCCTGTGATTCTAGGACAACCTCACGGAGGGACATTTATACCTGCAAAAGTTGCTTCTCAATTCAATGCTAACGGTCTTAAGATAGCTGATACAGACTGGCATATTCATAGACTTTACAAGGGTCTGCTTCCACAAGCAACTGTGGTACAGGCCACTTTTAATCGCTATCTAATTGATGTGAATCGTGATCCTTCTGGAAAATCACTTTATCCTGGACTGGTTACAACTGAACTATGTCCGACCTTGGATTTTGAGGGGCAGGACATTTATAATAAAGGAGCAGAACCAGATGCTCAGGAAATTGAAAGTCGTCTACAAACTTACCATACCGCGTATCATGCTGCACTGTTGGAACAACTTAATCGTATCAAAAAAAAATACGGCATTGTCTTGCTTTTCGATTGTCATTCAATCCGCTCATACCTGCCAAATTTATTTGAAGGTGCATTACCGGAATTAAATTTAGGTACAAACAATGGTAAGAGTTGTGATTCAAAAATTGAAAAAGTAGCAATCGACATGTGTGAAAAGGATGGCAGATACAATTACGTTTTGAATGGACGTTTCAATGGGGGTTGGACTACCCGGACTTATGCAAATCCAGAATATGGAATTCATTGTATTCAACTGGAAATTGCACAACGGACTTATATGGATGAGTTTGTGCCTTGGAAATTTTGTGAAGATAGGGCAGAAAAACTTCAGTTGTATTTGAAAAATTTATTGAGAGAGCTGGAAATAAAAATAAAAAAGTGTCTTTGACCCTAATGTACCAGATGTCCTATAAGCATAAGCTATTTTACGCCTGTACTAGGAATTATTGAATCCATCTTAAGTGTAAAGAGAAAATATTATTTTAAAAACAGCTAATCTATCTCGAATGCTAACAATACGCACTTACGCATCAAATAGTTTTACGGAACCTCTGAAAACGCAGTCAAAACACAAATCCGGATCACAGTTTCTGTTTATGTGCCTGTGGCTCTTATCAAAAAACGACTGAAAATAGATGCATCACTCTACAATATTCTACGGGTTTTAAGCCGGTCATTATTTGAAAAATATCATTAATTCAGTTACTTGATAAATCTAATAATACTCCAATTGCCATTGAAGATTCTTTCCAATTGAATTTATTCGATAACTTATTGGGACACTAGTGAAGAAATATATGAAAAGTACTTGACAGGTTCAGCTAATAAACTTATAACTTTGCGTGCAAGGATGTTACACAATTTCAATAACGATGTTTTCAGTATTTGAATTTTCGTTCTGTGTAGCATTTTATCTTTGCGCAATGGTGCTGCAAAGATTTTTTAACTCTTATTGGAGAATAAAATGAAAGTACTGAATAAAATGATTTTGGGTACTTTGTCGGCGACTTTGGCTTTAAGCCTAGTTTCCACTGCGGCTAGTGCCGGACAATGCACGAACGAGAGATGGAACAAAGTAATGAAGCGCGGTAAAATTGTTATCGGTGTTAAGGCCGATTACAAACCTTGGGGTTATCGCAATACCGCCGGTGGACTGGTGGGTATGGAAATTGACATGGCCAAGGATGTCGCTGACGCAATGGGCGTGAAACTGGAATTGGTTCCGGTGCAGTCCTCGAACCGGATGCAGTTCTTGGAACAGGGCAAAACCGACATGATGATCGCCACCATGTCGGATCGTGTGGATCGCCGTAAAATTGTCGGCATCACTCAGCCCAACTATTACACTTCCGGAACTAATATTATGTCTCCGAAAGCCTTGGGCCTAACCTCTTGGGAAGATCTGCGCGGCAAGCCGGTTTGCGGCAAACAAGGGGCATTCTATAACAAAATTGTCGCCGAGCGTTATGGAGCGAAAATCACCGCCTTCACCGGAAACGCTGAATCCAAACAAGCTTTGCGCGATAAAAAGTGTATCGCCTGGGTTTATGACGATTCCTCCATTATGTCGGATCTATCTTCCGGAAATTGGGACGATTTTGAAATGCCTTTGGCTTCCGAAGACGATAACCCCTGGGGACTTGCGGTTCCTTTAGAGGAGCTAAGTTGTGTATTTGGCAACTTCATGACCGGTATGACATACAACTGGCATCAGTCCGGACGTTTGATCGAACTGGAGAAAAAACACGGCATTCAGGCTACAAATTATCTCGTCATCCAAAAGTTTCGTAGTAAAGACTGGTTGGAAGGCAAATAAATCAAACACAAACCAGTTGAGCATTGCAGATAAATCTTGACTGGTTTCCATTTTCTTTCCGGCGACCGGACTTGAACTAAAAAAGTTCCGGTCGCTTTCACCCGCACCGGACGTTCCGGACGTTCCGGCCGCACCGGACGTTCCGGCCGCACCGGACGTTCCGGTTCTCCCCGAAAAATATTCATAATGCCCGAAGCCATCAGCCATTTCTTTTTGGAGCTTTACAAAAGCGATCCCAAATGGAACTTCATTTTTTTCTATGATCCGGTTCAGATGGATCGTGTCATCGAAGGTTTTTGGACTACCATTGAACTGGCAGTGGTTTGTGTCCTGATCAGTGTTGTGATTGGGATTGTCGGAGCATGGATGCAAAACCAGCACAACCGATTTTTACGCTTGCTGGTTCAGGGTTATATCCAGTTTTTCCGTAACACTCCGCCATTGATTCAGTTGATGTTTTTCTACTTTGCACTGGGTCAGTTTACACCGACTTATTCTCCGGACGGTTGGCTGGAAATTCCTATTATTTCCAATGTAGGCTGGGCTATTATTTCACTTTCGTTTTTTGCCGGAGCTTTCAATGTGGAAATCTTCCGGGCTGGAATTGAGGCGGTTCCGGAATCTACCAAAGAAGCCTCCGAAGCACTGGGTTTCAGCCATTTACAAACTTACCGTTACATTGTTTTGCCGTTGGCTTTTCGGGTCAGTTTGCCTTCTCTGAACAACAATTTGGTGAACCTTGTCAAAACCACAACGCAAGCTATGGCCATTGCAGTTCCGGAACTTCTTTACCAAATGGTGAGCATTTACAACGACTATTCGACAGCCATGAATGCTTCGATGCTGTTGTTGTTTGTCGTGTATATCGGCCTGGTTGCCATTCTGGTTTTTGGCATGAGCCGATGGGAGGAAAACAGTCGAATTCCGGGTTATGGAGGATGAATGTTTTCAAGATGTGGGTTCCTGAAATCTCAAGTAGAATACACTAATTCAGAAACTCAAGTTTAATGAGTACTAAGTTACCAAAGCAGAGCAAAATCGTAATTATTGGCGGCGGCATCATGGGGTGTAGCACGGCGTACCACCTTTTAAAAAATGGTTGCAGAGATGTAATTTTGCTGGAGCGGACGAAATTAACAAGCGGCACCACTTGGCATTCCGCTGCACAAGTTCGGCAACTTCGATCTACCGAAAGTCTCACACGGCTTGTGCAGAATAGCGTGGCATTGTATTCCTCGCTGGAAGCAGAAACCGGACAGGCCACCGGATGGAAACAAACTGGAAGTTTGAGCATTGCCACCAATCCGGATCGCCTCACACACATTCGCCGACAAGCGTCTCTTTCGCAAGCTTTCGGAATTGGTGCCGAGGAAATTTCAGTGAGCAACGCCGCTGAAAAATGGCCGTTGATGCGTAGCGATGATCTGATCGGTGCAGTTTATTCACCCTCTGATGGACGGGTCAGTCCGAGCGACATTTGCGCCGCACTGATTAAAGGAGCAAAGTCACAGGGGTTGAAGGTTTTCGAGGATACACCAGTTACTGGAATTCGCACTGAAAATGGACGGGTAGCCGCCGTCCAAACCGCACAGGGGGAAATCAGTTGTGAAACAGTCGTCAACTGTGCTGGAATTTGGGGACGTAGCATTGCCACAATGGTTGGAGCCGTCGCACCACTGCACGCATGTGAACATTTTTATTTACTCACCGAACTGATGGATTCGGTCACGGCTCCGCTCCCTACACTCAGCGACCACGACGGACATCTTTATCTGCGGGATGAGGGTGGGGGGTTACTGATAGGTTGCTTTGAGCCGCAAGGAAAAGCCTTAGACATTGAAACACTTCCTGAAGATTTTGCTTTCGATTTACTTCCGGAAGATTGGGATCACATTGAACCGATTCTCGCAAACGCCATGCACCGCATTCCGGAACTGGAGCAAACCGGTGTGAAAATGTTACTCAACGGCCCGGAAAGTTTTACTCCGGATGACCGTTTTTTGTTGGGTGAATCTCCGGAACTGCGTGGGTTCTTTCTTGGTTGCGGAATGTGTTCTGTAGGTATTGCAACGGGCGGCGGGGCCGGACGCGCACTTGCTGAATGGATAATTGACGGCGAGCCGTCGATGGACCTTTGGCCGGTAGATATTCGGCGTTTTGTTCCGGCACAAAATACTTTACGGACACTTCGTGAACGTTCTCCGGAAACGCTCTCTTTGCATTACGCCGTCAGTTTTCCCGGAAGACAGCATCAAACTGCTCGGAATTTGCGACTTAGTCCTTTGCATTCCCGACTCGAAAATGCCGGAGCAGAATTTGCGGAACGGATGGGTTGGGAACGGCCTCGCTGGTTCAATCCGGAAAACAAACCGACTGCACCGGAGTTGAGTTTTGAGAAACCCGGCTGGCATTCACTTCATGCGGAAGAACATCGAGCGGCAAGAGAAGCTGTTGTTTTATTTGACCAATCGACTTTTGGGAAATTGCTGGTGCAGGGACGTGACGCGGAATCAGTTCTACAAAGATTATGTGCCAACGACATTTCCAAAGCAGACCGCCGAGTTGTTTATACAGCCATGCTCAACAAGCATGGCGGTTACGAAAGTGATTTAACTTTGATGCGCTTAGATGCGGATAGTTTTTTGCTCGTCACCGGAACCGGACAACCGGTGCGCGACAAAGACTGGATTCGTAGAAACCTCAATCCGGACGAGTTTGTCACCGTTACCGACGTTACCGGATCTTATGCAGTAATCAGCATTGCGGGGCCAAATTCACGAAAGTTATTGAGTCGTGTCAGTTTAGACGATTTTTCAAACTACGGTTTTCCGTATTACACACACCGCACCATTGAGGTTGGTCCGGCGATGGTTCGTGCGGCTCGTTTATCATACGTTGGGGAGTTGGGCTGGGAATTGTATATTCCGAGCGAATCTGCACTTCCGGTTTTTGACGCACTCAGCACGGTTGGTGATGATTTAGGGTTAAAACTTGCTGGGGTCGAGGCACTCAGTTCCTTACGCATCGAAAAGGGTTATTGTGCGTGGGGGCATGAAATCGGGCCGGACGATACACCATTGCAAGCCGGACTTGAGTTTGCGGTGAAATTCAATAAACCGGAATCATTTATCGGAAAGGAAGCACTGTTAAAGAAGAAAACGGAAGGAGACACCCGCCATTTGGTGATGCTCACCGTCGCCGATTCAGAAGCATTCCCACACGGCGGAGAACCGATTTGGTGGAATAACAAGTTAGTTGGGCGTACCACTTCCGGAACTTTTGGGCATACACTTGGTTGCGCCGTGATGATGGGTTACATCGGCTGGGTGGAAACGAAACTGGACACAATGCTGAACACTGGTAATTTTGAGGTTGAAATTGCTCGCAGGCACTTTCCCGCTCAAGTTTCACTGGATGCGCCTTACGATCCAAAAGGACTCGCATCACGAAAATAATGATTGTTATTTCAATATTTTAATTTAAATTTATTCGAGTTAAAAAACAATGTTCGGTTATTTAAACCACATTCCGGGAATTTCCCCCAACTCACAGCAAAGCGATTTGCCGGTATTATTGCCGTATCAAGGGCACTCTGCCGGAAAACCGGAAGATTTGCGTTTCAGCCGTTGGTTGGCTTCTTCTTCGCCGTGGGTTTTGTTGGTGATATTTTTATTGATTAGCTTCTATCCATTGGCCGTTCTAGCGCAATCAAAATACACGCTCATTCAAGCCTTTGCGACCCTTTGGCGTTGGTTGCCTTTTGTTGTCGGCAGTGGATTTGTGATGAATTTATTGATTAGTTTTTTTACCATGTTGTTTGGAACGGTTGCAGGAGTTTTTCTCGGTTTGGGGCAAATTTCAGTCGTTGCTCCGGTGAGGAAATTCTCATGGTTTTTCACACAACTTTTTCGCAATTCTCCGTGGTTGGTGTTGCTTTTTATCGTGATGCTGACTTTTCCTTTTGAAATTGAAATTGGAGAGCACATCATTTCAATTCCGGATTGGATGAAAGCGGTTTTCGGGCTTTCATTGCCCATTATGGCCAATATTTCTGAAGTGGTTCGGGGCGCGGTGCAGTCCGTTCCTACCGGACAATGGGAGGCTTCGGAGTCTTTGGCTTTCAGTCGTGTGCAAACGATTTGGCAAATTATTCTGCCGCAATGTTTTAAGCGCATGATTCCACCGTGGATGAACTGGTATGCGATTTTGACCATGGCGACTCCATTGGTTTCATTGCTAGGTGTTCAGGAAATAGTCACGCTATCGCGTCAGGCAATGGAAGCCGAAGACAATCATCCTGAATTATTGATTCCATTTTTCGGCTTTGCACTTTTAATTTTCTTTGCTTATTGTTATCCGATTGCACGTTGGACATTAAAACTTGAAGAACGCTATTCTGTTAAATTATGAGAGATTGACATGACCACAAATAACTGGACTCCGGAACAACCGATTGTTTCCCTGAACAATGTATATAAATCTTTTGGTGAACTCGAGGTTCTCAAAGGCATCAGTTTTGATGTGATGAAAGGCGAAGTGATTTGTATTATCGGCCCTTCCGGATCCGGAAAATCCACTTTGATTCGTTGCATCAATGCCCTCAATGACATCAATTCCGGTTCCATCAAGGTTCACGGCTTGGAAGTCAATGACTCCAATTTGAACAAATTGGAATTGCGCAAAAATGTCGGCATGGTTTTCCAACAGTACAACCTTTTTCCCCACAAAACCGCACTGGAAAATATCATGATGGCTCCCGAATTGGTTTTGAAAGAAGCCAAAGAAGATGTGCTGGTCAAAGCCCAGGCCTTAATCCGTAAAGTCCGGCTCGAAGACAAGCAAAACAACTATCCGGCTGAGCTTTCCGGAGGACAACAACAACGAGTCGCCATCGCCCGTTCGCTGGCCATGAATCCGGATGTGATGCTTTTCGATGAAGTCACCGCCGCCCTTGATCCGGAAACGGTCAAAGAGGTTTTGATTACAATTAAGGAGCTTGCGGCAGAAGGGATGACGTGTATTTTGGTAACGCACGAAATGGGTTTTGCTCGTGAATTGGCAGATCACATTTATTTCACAGATCGGGGAATTATTGTCGAACACGGGCCACCCGCAACTTTTTTCAAAGAAGCCAAAGACCCGCGTACCAAAGAATTTTTGAGTCAGATTTTGTAAATTTTACAAAACCAATAACACTTCAAACGAACTATGAAACAAAATAACACAGCAGATATTATCATCATCGGCGGTGGAATCATCGGATGCAGCATTGCCTACAATTTGGCGAATCAAGGGGCAAAAAATGTCGTGGTTTTGGAGAAGGGAGAACTTTGTTCCGGAGGAACGGCGAAATCCTGCGCCATTACACGCAGTCATTATTCAATTGAAGCCAATGTGCATCATGCTGTAGAAAGCGTGAAAATTTTTGAAAACTTTGATGATATGGTAGGTGGTGATCCAAGATTTACTTGTACAGGACAATTGGTTTTGGGACAGGAAAAGCATCGACCAGTGATGGAAAGTGTATTTTGCACTCAGAACAAATATGGTAGTGAAACTCAAACCTTGACTCCAGCGGAAGCTGCTAAACTTCATCCTTTACTTCAATTTGAGGATGTGGATGTAATTGGTTTCGAATCACGATCAGGTTATTGTGATCCTTATTTAACCACAATAGCTTACGCAAAGCGTGCAAAAGATTTGGGGGTGAAATTTTATACTGGAACTCCTGTTACCGGCATCCGAATCAACGGTGTAAACAAAACCATCGAAACACGTCGAAGTGATTTTGAATGCTCCACTCTTATCCTTGCAGCCGGACCATGGACGCATAATTTGGGAAAAATGCTTGGAATTAAATTCCCTTATGAAATCAGCAAACACAAGGTGCTAACTTTGAAAATCGGCATACCTTATGAAAAAGACTGGCCGATTGTGAAGGATTTACTTACTCCGGAAAAAATCTATTTTCGCCCTGATTCAGGTGGAGTGGTTTTGGTTGGAACCGGAGATCACGGTGAGCCTATTGAAGATATGGAAGGAATGACTGATGAAGTGGAAATGGAACACATTGAACGGATTGGCAAACTAATGGCCAACCGTATGCCTGCCTTTGCCGACGCAAAACTGGTACGGAGTTGGACTGGTCCGTATGACATTCCTCCGGATTGGAATCCCATCATAGGTCCTGTT
>Ga0208205_100066_pt1 | contig 15498 bp, 8 predicted proteins | sample DeeseametaMP1494_FD_184185 | JGI IMG/M metagenome (GOLD analysis project Ga0208205, IMG submission 184185) | Marine microbial communities from the Deep Pacific Ocean - MP1494 (SPAdes) | ecosystem: Environmental > Aquatic > Marine > Oceanic | place: South of Fiji, South Pacific Ocean | collected... | reverse complement strand
CAAATTTGAAGGCAGTCAAATACGAGAATGGCCTGCACACCTTGTGGCTCAATCCGGAATGGGTTTGGTACCGGAAGGGCGTCAAATTTTTCCAAATTTGAACGTAATTGAAAACTTAATCGCAACTTCAGCAAATCGTTTCAAGAATAAGAATCCATGGACACTGGATCGTGTCTTCAATCTGTTTCCTCGTCTGCTGGAACGTGCTAAAAACATGGGCAACCAGCTTTCAGGTGGAGAACAGCAAATGCTGGCCATCGGCAGAGCTTTAATGACAAATCCCCGCCTCTTGATTTTGGATGAAGCCACAGAAGGTTTAGCTCCGTTAGTTAAAATGGAAATTTGGGAATGCCTGAATGGCTTAAAAACTTCAGGTCAGTCGATTCTTGTCGTGGATAAAAACATAGAAGCTCTCACTCACCTAGCTAATCGACATTACATCATGGAAAAGGGGAAAATTGTCTGGTCTGGTGATTCTCCGGCGCTAATTGCAGATAAGGAGATCCAGCATCGATATTTGGGGATTTAAAACAGCTTTTTTCAAACCCGTTCGCTGACGCCTCCATGCGCCATTGCCTACGGATTACTGCTGTTGCAGGAGCTGCAGCACGTTTTGAGGTAATTGATTTGCTTGTGCCTGCATGGATTGACTGGCCGACAGAAGAATCTGGTTACCAGTTAATTTTGACATCTCTGCGGCCATATCCGTGTCTCTTATGGTTGACTCTCCACGGCTAATGTTTTCTTCTGCAACTCTGAGCGAATTTAGATTGCTTTCAACTGTGTTTTTCTGGAAAGAACCAATTTCTCCTCGCAAAACAGATATTTCGTCAATTGCCTTCTCAATAAGTCTGCCTGAGTTATCAGCACCTTGTTTACTGGTCAAGTCGATATCAAATAAACTTCGAAAACCGCTTTCATTTTCCACACCCAGTGCCAAGTTATTAGTGCGAATGTTTTTTAATGAAAAGCCTTTATCCGCACCCGGTTTTGTTCCGAGACCAACATTCTTGGTCTGTTGCGATATGTGAACATAGCCTTCTATTATTGGATTACTTGGAGAACCCACGATTTCTTCCTGGGTCTCTTCAACAAATTCTGTTCCTACGACTTCACCTTGCTCATTTTTGACAGGGACTTCTTTGAGTCCAATAGAACGATCATATTGTATGGCTATTCCCTGTGCAGGAGAAGAACGTTTGATTGCAGTCAGGAATTGTCCTTTCCCATTCGTAAAACTGTCACCAATTTTTCCGGCTACATCCAAGCCCGGTATTGATGATTCAGCAACATTGGACTCTTTTGTCAGCAAACCTGAAATATTAGTGGTGAGCGAAAAAGTAGGGGAAGCACCAAAATCTTTGTGTCGGATATAAAATGTGTTTTCTGGTGTTTCAAAGGCCTCCAAAGCTAAACCACTTCCTTCAATTGCTTCGTTAATGGAATTGATAACAATCGCTCGAATATTTTTCGAAGCCTCCTCTGCGGGAAAGCGTGAAGGATCTTGCTTATAGTTTGACAAAACTTCTTCAATATTTTCTTTAACTTTCCCAAACCTTGTGTCGACTTCAACGTTGCGGCCACCTTCACTGAGCAATATTTTAACTCCTTCACCTATATTTTGTACTGTCAACGGTACAGAGCCTCTTATATATGGTTGCGTTGCTACCTGTGTAATATCAACTTCATATCCCTCCATCGGGGAAGCTTCAGTCCAAGTTTCAGCATTAACGAAACGTATGTTATTGCCTACAGAAGCACCATTTGCACCCATGCTACCATCAAGTAATATTCTACCGTTGAACTCGGCTGTTTTCACAATTCGATCTAAAGTGCTAAGCAAGTTTTCCACTTCATGCTGATCTGCAGCCAACATTGAATCATCGTTAACTGCTTCGTTTGCAGCGTGAACTGATAATTGCTTCAAACGAATCAATATGTTGCTGGCCTCACTCAGGGCCCCCTCGGCAGTTTGAAACATGGCAATAGCATTTTCATTGTTGCTGTAAGCCTGCCTCAATCCCGCAATTTGTCCTCTCAATCGTTCTGAAGCTATCAGCGAAGCCGGACCATCAGCGGCACTGTTTATCTTTGTCCCGGAACTCAATTTTTCAATTGAGCTTCTAACGTTTCTTAAATTGTTGTCTGAGTGCCGTAATGTATTCAAAGATGTTGCATTACTTCGAATTCTCATTTTGTTCTCCCATATAAAGTTAGGCTTCTGCGTTGAAACTAACACAATGTTTCAGCTAGCAGATAAAACCCTTGTCTTGCTTTTCGGCATTCTTAAAAAAAACTTTAAAGTAATTATGAAATTTTTGTTAGTGCAGTTAATTTTCACCAGCTTATGGCATTAGCTGAACTGTGATTCTGTCTGCCAGCAACATTCCTTTGGGCGTCAAACACAAGTGCTGACCTTCCCAAAATGCACGTCCATCATCGCAAAGTTCTTGAACAAAATTTAACTGTTGATTTTGCAAATGCAATCCATAGCGCGTCTGCCATTCTTTAATATTAATTCCTTCACACTGACGTAAACCGAGCATCAAAAATTCAACTGCCAGTTGTTTTCCTGAAAGTTGTTCTATAAATTCAGTTGGCCATGTATTTTGTCCAAGATGCTGAAGGTAAGTCCTGATAGAACGAACATTGCCCCAGCGTGTTTGCCTATGGTATGAGTGTGCTCCAACTCCAAATCCCAAATATTCTTGACCAGACCAGACCAGCAAATTTTGTCGGCCTTCGTTAGTTTTTTTTGAAAAGTTAGAAATTTCATACTGAAACAGTCCTGCCTTTTCCAGATTGTCTGTCGCCCACAAATACATTTCCTCAAATTGTTCCAGATGTTCAGGTTCCCAGTTCCGGATTTGAGGATTATTACCAAAAGGCGTCCGTTCATGAATTTCAAGGCCATACAATGAAATATGGGAAGGTTCGTATCTCAGTGCTTCCTCGACATCATTTTTGAACATAACAATACTCTGTTCGGGAATACCAAACATCAGATCAAGGTTCCAGTTATCAAATGATGAGTTTGTTATGACTGCAATTGCATTACGTAGATCTGCAACAGTATGACAACGTCCCAACTTCTGAAGAGTTGAAGTCTGGAAACTCTGTCCTCCCAAACTGAGCCGATTGACACCAATATCTGCAAGTCCACTGAGATATTCCGGATTTACATCATCCGGATTCATTTCAAAAGCAATCTCTATTTGATCAGACCAGGGAAAATTTTCACGGACTTTTGTAAGTAACACTGACACTTCCGGTATAGTTAGACAGGAAGGGGTACCTCCCCCGATATAAATTGATTTGAGCAAAATCTGCCCAGAAAGTTTTTCTTCATTCTCTTTCCGTTCCATGTCTTTCAGCATTTCTGCACGTCGGTCAATTTCGCCTACCATACCCCGAATATATTTTTCATGCATTTTTGCTCGATCACGACGTACCGTAAAGGAGCAAAACGGACAAATCGTGCGACAAAAAGGGATATGAAGATAAACCGCTGGAATCGGACTACGTTTTTTTTGCATTGTTTCGGATAAATCCAATTTATTTTACTTTATATATCAGACAACTAATTGTTTATGTTTGATTTAACAGAAGATATTTTTTATTGATTTTCTGAACCAGATAAATTACATTATGATACCTGCATATTTATTATATTTTTTGTCATGCAGCCTTTGTTTCAAATGTACTCACATATGGTTGCAGTTCTCAAGTAAATTCAAGCATTTATCCGTTTATATTGTTGATATAATTATCATTATATATCACTTAGAATACCGGGAATTGTATTTTATCTATAACTTGAGAAACACTAAACCAGCAAAATAAAGAACTTTATGATGTAACTGATTGCTTATTTTTCTGCTTTGGCTCTACGGCAATAGAATTTTCATGTTTTTTGCATAAACAAAGCAGAAAAAAAGTACAAATTCAACCTGCAATTTTTACCAGTTTTAGTATACTATTTTTAAAATACACCATGGATTGGTTAAACTTAAAACTTATTTTAGAATACATATCAAGAAAAGGCATCTATGAAAATTAAGCGCCTGTTCACCATGGAAGGTGAAAGTCCGTACGGATCAATAGAATTTGAAAACCGTGCTTCCGTTATCCGGAACCCGGACGGTTCAATAGTCTCCAAGTGGGATAATGTGTCTGTACCAAAACATTGGTCACAGGTCGCCACTGACATCCTGGCACAGAAATATTTTCGCAAAGCCGGCATACCAAAGCACTTGAAATCCGCAAAAGAAAAAGGAGTTCCTGACTGGCTGCAACCCTCTCTTTATGACCAGGCTAAGGCTGATCAGGAAGCTTCAGAGGCAGATTCTTCAGCAGTTGATACTACCGTTTCGGAAACCGATGCGAGAGAAGTTTTTCATCGGCTTGCCGGTTGCTGGACGTATTGGGGTTACAAACACAACTATTTCGACACAGAAGAAGATGCGAGGGCATTTTATGACGAATTATGTCATATGCTGGCCAATCAAATGGCTGCGCCAAACTCTCCTCAATGGTTCAATACCGGACTTAACTGGGCCTATGGTTTGAACGGACCAGCACAAGGACATTTTTTCGTAGATCCAAAAACAGAAGAAGTAATGCCTTCTAAAGATGCATACACACGACCACAACCACATGCATGTTTCATCCAATCAGTGAAGGACGATTTGGTACGAGATGGCGGCATAATGGATTTGTGGACCCGTGAAGCCCGTCTATTTAAATATGGTTCAGGAACAGGTTCTAATTTTTCTGATTTGCGGGGTGATGCAGAGCCGCTTTCCGGTGGTGGTGTTTCTTCCGGGCTAATGTCATTTCTTAAAATTGGAGATTCAGCTGCGGGTGCCATCAAGTCCGGTGGTACAACACGTCGTGCAGCTAAAATGGTCTGTCTGGATGCAGATCATCCTGATATTGAACAATTTATTAACTGGAAAGTTCACGAGGAACAAAAAGTTGCCGCTCTGGTTTCAGGTTCCAAAACGATAAAAAGGCTGATCAAAGAGTTGTTTGAAGCAATTCACGGCTGGGAGAATGAGTCTGAAAAGTTTGATATAGAACTTAACAAAGATCTGCGCTCTGTTGTCAAAGCCTCCCGTTTGGCATCTATGCCTTTCAGCTACGTGTACCGCATAATCCATTTATCCAAACAGGGATATACTGGAGTGTTGTTTGATGAGTACGATACTGATTGGAATTCTGAAGCATACCATACAGTTGGCGGGCAAAATTCTAATAATTCTGTTCGCTTGAATAATGCTTTCATGGAAGCAGTTGAACAAGACAAAGACTGGAATCTCTACTGGCGAGTTGAAAAGGTCAAAGCAGAAAAAGAAGGCAGAGAGCCGGTTCCTTGCAAAAAACTAAAGGCTACCGAACTCTGGGAAGAAATTGCATACGCAGCCTGGGCTTCTGCGGATCCTGGAATTCAGTTTGACTCAACAATCAACGAGTGGCACACATGTCCGGCTGATGGTCCAATTCGGGCATCTAACCCATGCAGTGAGTACATGTTTTTGGATGATACAGCCTGCAATTTGGCTTCGTTGAATTTGCTTCAGTTTCGAGATCCTAAAACGGGAGAACTTGATATTGTAAAATTGCGTCATGGTTCAAGAATTTGGACAATAGTTCTGGAAATTAGTGTTTTGATGGCACAATTTCCAAGCAGAAACATTGCAGATCTCTCTTACGAGTTCCGCACTCTTGGCTTGGGTTACGCCAATATGGGGACATATTTAATGGTTAACGGTATTCCTTATGATTCTGCAAAAGCCCTTGCTATTTGTGGTGCCGTGACTTCCATTATGCACATGACTTCTTACGCAACTTCTGCTGAAATGGCGAAAGAGCTTGGTACATTTTCCGGCTACGAAAAGAACAAGGATAATATGCTGCGGGTGATCAGGAATCATCGGCGGGCTGCATTTCGTGCACCGGATAGTGAATATGAAGGATTGACCATCAAACCGGTTGGAATAGACAGTCAGCACTGTCCTCCAGAACTGCTGAAGGCAGCTCAACAAGATGCCAATACGGCCCTAAAACTGGGAGAAAAACACGGTTTCCGTAACGCACAGGTCACTGTGATTGCACCAACTGGAACTATCGGTTTACTGATGGATTGTGATACTACCGGAATCGAGCCGGACTTTGCTTTGGTTAAGTTCAAGAAACTTGCAGGCGGCGGTTATTTCAAAATCATTAACAATTCGATTCCACCGGCTTTATATAAACTTGGATATGATGACTCGGAAGTTACTGACATTGTACACTATATCAAAGGGCACGCACGACTGGACGGAAGCCCCTGCATCAATGCAAACATTTTGCGTACCAAAGGATTTACGAGCGAGGTCCTAAAACGCATTGAAGAGCAATTGCCTACTGCATTTGATATCAGCTTTGTTTTTAACATGTATACTCTTGGTGAGTCATTTTGTAAGGAAACGCTGGGATTGAGTGACGAGCAACTGGGAGATTTTGACTTCAGTATTCTCAAGCATCTCGGGTTCAGCAGTAAAGAAATTGAGGCTGCAAACGATTATATTTGCGGAACAATGACAATTGAGGATGCTCCGCACATCAAACCGGAACATTACAGCGTTTTTGACTGCGCAAACAAATGCGGTCGAAAAGGTAAACGTTTTATTGCTCCAGAAGCGCACATCCGCATGATGGCAGTGGCCCAGCCTTTTATTTCCGGATCCATCTCAAAAACTATCAATATGCCAAATGAAGTTAATATCACTGATATTAAAAAGGTTTTATCCTCTTCCTGGCATTACGGATTGAAGTGCAACGCGCTATATCGCGACGGGTCCAAACTTAGTCAACCGCTTAATGTGAATGTGGAGGAGTACTTGTGGGACGAAGATGAGGTTGAAGGAGATATTGCTGCTGAAAAACCGGAACAAGTCCGGATTGCGGAAAAAATAATTCACCGCTACATAGCCAAACGCAGAAAATTACCACACCGTCGCAGCGGCTACACTCAAAAAGCGGTCATCGGAGGGCACAAACTCTATCTGCGTACCGGTGAATATGAAGATGGTACAATAGGCGAAATTTTTCTTGATATGCACAAAGAGGGGGCCGCTTTCAGAAGCTTGATGAACAGCTTTGCAATTGCAATTTCACTGGGCTTGCAGCATGGTGTTCCACTGGAAGAATTTGTGGAAGCCTTTATTTTTACACGTTTTGAACCAAACGGTATGGTTTCTGGAAATGACTCAATCAGAATGAGTACATCCATTATTGATTACATTTTCCGTGAACTTGCAATTTCTTACCTTGGTCGCAACGATCTGGCTCAGGTCAATGCTGACGAGTTACAAGCCAGTGCAGTACATACACAAAATGAGGATCAACCCGAGTTTGACAATGAACAAGTAGTTTCGGAGAGGACTCTCAGCACTGAAGAAAGTCTGGCCTTTCTGGAACAGGAGGAAAGCGATTTTGAAGGAGTAGATTTTGCTCTGTTAAAAAATTCTGATCCAAAACCGGAACAGGTACATGCTGAATTTACTGACAATTCAGATTTTGCTACTGATACATCGACAGAAAGTTGGGAGACACAGGAACGTTCCACAACAACCCTTGTTCAAGAAGCACGAATGAAGGGTTATGAGGGTGAAGCCTGTCACACCTGTCAGCAGTTCACTATGGTACGTAACGGTTCATGCCTCAAATGTGCTTCCTGTGGAGCAACCAGTGGTTGTTCATAAAATATCAGCAGTATTGTAGCCGTGAGCAAAAACAGCTCTTCTATTTCCTGTCAAGCAACGGCCTTAAAATTTTACGCTAATGAAAACTTTGGACTGCGGGTTGAGGTGTTAATCTCAGCCTGCAAATCTAAAAATTCATGTCTCACCTTTTAGTGACCCCACCTTCACACTTATATAAAAGTCCGCAACGTGGAATTGCTTTGTTGATCACGCTGGTTATTTTGGCCCTGCTTGCCGTTTTCATGACAGAGTTTTCTTTTGAAACAAAACTCGAGACAAGGGGTATCCAAAATTACCAAGCTTCATTCAAAGCCAGGAATGCTGTCAAATCTATGTTTAAGGCTGTACTGGAAGGGTTGAAAGGTCAAAACGAGGTTAAATTTTTTCGAGTCTACTTACAGGGATTACAGTATAATTTTAGTGAATTTTCTGGAAAGGACTGCACTCTTTTAAATCCCTGCAAACCTGTAAAATTAATTGCAGGAGTAATTGCTGATTTTCCTGATGTAATTTTTTATACACCATATATTCGTCCGATTGATCATTTGTTCAATTTGAATCGAATCCGGAAGAACAATCCTGGAACACCGGAAGATTTAGATTTGCATAACCAGTTTGTGAATATACTAAAAAATATGAAATCTGTGTCCGGTCAAGTCTCTTTGGGAATTTCTTCCATCGACAGAATTTATGCTGCCTTGTTCGATTGGACTGATGGGGACCAGGAACCATATGAAATGATAGGAATAGAACACTACCAGGATTTGCAAACTGAATATGAAATCAAGAATCAAAAGTTGGATAAACTTAGCGAAATTCTGCTGATTGACGGTATTGCTGAAAGCGGAATTCCTTTAGATAATTCTCAATCTGGACCAGGAAACTGGAAAAAATATTTTACGGTTTTTCCAGTCGAAAATAGGGCAGAAGGTTTTGAACAACCACGTATAAATGTCAACCTTGCAACAGAAAATGAGATTGTTGATTTTTTGATGCAGTTTGAAGATCAAGCTGATAGTAGTAGCTCCCAAACATTTATAGCAAAAGCTATAGAAATAGGGTCTACACTAAAATTAATAACCAGTGGAGAAAAAGGTAAAACATACTATTCAAGTTCTGAAATACAAAAATCTTTGGATTCAAGTCCTGCAACTTCTGATTTGCCGGTTGTCGCCAAGCAATTCTTCATTCCTTACAGTAATTGGTATGAAATCAACCTGAAAACCGAAATCGAAAATGTACAAGCAGAAGTGAATGCGTTTGTGTCGGTGAACAGAAAACCTGACCATTCTGTTGAACAGCTTATAATTCACGAATTTTTGTTGCGCTAAATAACAATGTCTGAAAATATTGGCTGTCACATTATACGTCTGAAGGAAATCGATTCAACAAATTCATACCTGAAAGACAAAAGTGAGCTGCTGCAAAGGAACGGCTTGGTGGTGATTGCAGAAATGCAGGTTTCGGGACGTGGAAGAGCCGGCAGAAAGTTTACTTCTGTAATAGGAAATAACGTAACTTTTTCCGTAGTTTTGCACCCAAATTTGCCACTTGAAGAGATTCAAATATTTGCTTTATTAGCAGGAGTGGCTGTAGCTCGTGTTCTTGAAAATTATGTCAAAAATATCCGGCTTAAATGGCCCAATGATGTACTGGTAAACGAAAAGAAAATCTGTGGAATATTGCTCGAAACAATCAATATCCCCGATCATAGTTTTCCTGTCTTAATCATGGGAATCGGTTTAAACACAAAAGGCTGTCCTAATGATTATCCTGAAGAATTACAGAATATTGTGACGACAATAGAGTCTGAAATGTCACCAATTTCAGACATATCATCTAAAACTGAATCAGCACCAGTTCTTAATAATGAATCAATTTTTCAGCAGCTTCTGCTAGAATTAGATAGCTGTCTGGAAAAATTTAGTCTAGTCTCTGCTAACACACAAAATTCTGATAAAACAACCTCAGGTCGTTCCTCATTGCTGCAGGAATGGTTGCAGCGGGCTAAGGCATTAGGCAGGAAGGTTTGTAGTTTGAATAACGTAGAAGAACGAGTAAAAGACTCCGGAACAGTTGGTATCATTGAGGGTTTGACAAGAGAAGGTTATCTGCAAATACGGACAGATTCTGGTCAAATACTGACACATGTTTCAGGAGACATTTTTGATATGAAAAGGTAAATTAATGATTCTAGCTGCTGACATAGGTAACAGTGACATAGTTCTTGGTATTTTCAAAGATTCTGAATTACTGCAGAATTGGCGCTTGCATACTGTTCATCATCAGAGTGTAGATGAATATGAAATGCTGGTTCGGGGTATGCTTTTCGCATGCGATTTCAGCTTGGAAGACGTAGATGGAGCAGTTCTTAGTTCTGTTGTTCCTGAACTGACAAATGTTTTTCTTAATCTAATCGAAAATTTGGTTGGTCAACCGCCTATAATAGTAAACAGCGATCTGAATTTTGGCATTGAAATCAACACTGAAATACCTGCAAAAGTTGGCCAAGACAGACTTATTAATGCCCTTGCTGCATACCAGCAATATAAAACTTCGCTGATAATTATTGATTGCGGAACAGCCACAACTTTGGATGTAGTCACTGCAGAAGGGAGCTTTGAAGGAGGAGTGATTTGCCCAGGATTGTTAATATCAGCCGAAGTATTATTTTCCAGGGCAGCCCAACTTTTTCAAGTAAATCTTGAAATTCCAGAAAATTTAATAGGTAAAAATACGACAGATAGCGTTAAGTCCGGCCTCATTTATGGTTATGGTGGTATGATAGATTCGTTGATTGACAAATTAGCGAAAGAAATTGTACAAATGGACCAGCCTTATCCTACTGTTGTTATTACAGGTGGTTTGGCGAAGAAATTATTACCGATTCTGCCTGAAGTTATTTTTCATGATGATTTGACTTTACGTGGTTTATACCTTTTTCATTTGATGAACAAACCCGTTGAAAATGGAAAAGAGCAATAATGCACAACCATTTTTGATAGCTTCTCTGAAACTAACAAACCAACCAGATATACGATCAACCACTGATATAAAGAGATCTCAGAGGAATGTTTTATAAAAAAGTTTTCTGTATCTTTAGTAGATCTGTGATGATTATGTGACAAAATCTAATTTTTACGACTACATAACTTAATCAATTCACCAAACAACATTCCAACAGAAAATGAGATATGTCTGAAGAAAAAATTGACGGACTTGAAGGACTGGATGATTTTGGTGATGATTTTGGTGAACAACTCGACTCTTTCATGGAAAATGATGGAGAAGATGAGGGTGATAGTGAATTGGATTCATTTTTCGAAGATCTTTCTACAATTGATGACCTGGAAAGTGATGATAATAGTGAAAGTGAAGAAACCAAAAATGATGACAACGAAGATGACCAAAACAATGATGTTGACGATGTTCAGGAAGAAGATCATAACCTTGGTGATGATGATCTGGACGAAGTTGATGATGACGATGGTCTGGGAGATGAGGAAATAGATGACGACGAAGAAAAGCAGGAGCAAGAATCAAAAAGGAAAGCAGCCTCCAAAGGTTTTCCGCTAAAAGCGGTAATTCTATCCTGCGTATCCGGTTTGATTTTGGGCTCCATCACGATTGCAGTTCTATATTACTTGGCCACTCCTTCTGAAACTCAATCGCCTGAAACAGTGTTAGAACCTCCTCCAAAACCCCCTCCTGTTGCAAAACTCAGCAAACCTAAACCTAAAAAGTCAAAACTTAGGACCAAAACAAATAAATACAGTTATTACATACAGGTTATTTCCTGTATCTCCCATGAATGTGTAAATGAAAGTCGCCTTCAATTACAAAGCCTTGGCTATAAAACACGTGTCCGGACTTCCAGTGAAAGTTCCGGTATAGCCGAAGTTATATCAACAAATGTTTTGGGAGAAGAAGAATCTGCAAAAATTGTAAAGAAAATTAACTCCGACAAATCTCTGGCAGGATACGCTTATCGTAAATCGATAAAAAAAGGGTTCCAGGTTTCCCTAGGTTTATTTCCAGAACTGGAAACGGCTAATAGAGTAAGAACATACTTAAATCAAGCTTTTAAGAATCAGATTTTTTTTAAAATACAACGTACTACACAAAAAATACTTTTTCAAAAAGTTCAAATTGGCGGGTTAAAATCAAAAAAAGAAGCTGAGAAGTTGCGCAATAGACTGAAACAAAACAACCCTGATTTTAGAGGAGCTTTTGTATTTTCAGTAAAAAATAAATAATAATGACTGATATTTAGATTTTGACTAAGTAAGACTTTCCTGATATTTAGGTACAGTTTGGCACTAAGTCTATTCAATGGACTGTTGATTTTAGTTTGCTTTTTAATTTTATTAGAATAGAGTTTATTATCAGGATTTTTCAAATACTTTAATTTAAAGGAGCATAAATGGGACTGAGTTGGACGATTGTATTCAGTGTTTTGGTAATTGGATTCATAATTATTCCAGGAATTGTTTTTTTGACTAACATCAGTCGAATTCGCAAAGAGTAAGTACGGTTAATTTCTGTCATTATAAAATCGGAAATACCTAATTCGCCTTTTCCAGGACTCGCGAACTCTTTTCTTTCAGCCTTCCCATTGAATGATTTGAAGGCACCCCACCCTTTCGAATCTCATCGGAAAATCACACTGCAGGAGCTGCCGCATTTCTAGCAGCTAATTTTCTTTGAGTTTTACTTTGAAAAATAGACTCAGTTTAATAAGAGCAAATGGCAGCACTATGTTGTTTTGTTTGCTGCCTGAAGTCTGCCTCCCGTTTTTTTTATTATTGTTTTCTCTAAGTCCGCTTTTCGCAAAAAGGAATTCTCCATTTTCCAACCAATTTCCACCTCACTCATTGCAGGGTTTTTACTCAGCAAAACAATCGAAAGATAAACCGGCATTTTCTGTCATTAAAGGCAGCTTTGCAGTAGTTTCTGCTACAGCATTAAATGTTCGTTCCGGTCCAAGTACTAAGAATCCTGTGCTAAAGGTGATCCTTAAGGACACACATATTTTGCCCCTGTCTTCACCAAAACATGAATGGCTCAAAATCCGTATCCCAAAAGGCATAAAAGGATGGGTAGCCAAAAAGCATGTAAAGATTTATATGCCAAAACCTTTGTCTGTTTTCAAAGTAAAACCAGCCTCTATGCCCTTCACATCTCTGCTGGAAGCAAGTATTAGCCGGTACATGGAAGAAATGTATATACAAAAAAGATTGAAACCAGTAGACAAATTATTTATCGTTGTTGAAGACCTGACAACCGGATCTTATGTGGTATCTATTCGTCCAAGACAAAGTGTAAAATCAGCAAGTACGATTAAGGTCCCAATACTTCATGCTTTTATGATTCAGCGCTTTCGCGGGAACATAAAAGAACCTTCGAAGTATGAACGGCAAATTGAGGAAATGATTCGATTCAGCAGCAACCCAAGTACAAATACCATTATCAAATTGTTAGGCGGCCCCAAAAAAATCCAGGATTTACTGAATGAAACAAAAATATACAAAGAACTGAAGTTGGCGGAAGCTATTCCTGAAGATGGACGGACCTATCAAAATAAAATATCTGCAGCAGATTTAAATCAAATTTTTGTTAATATTTGGTCCAATCGTGTAATTGGTTCTGAATTCAACCTGGAAAATAACATGACTGCATCAAAAAAAATGCTGCATTTACTTAAATTGCCCGGACACTCATGGTTGATAGACAGAATTAAAGCTGGAACCTGTTTTTCGTCAAATAAATCTGTAAAAATTTGGGACAAGACCGGATTTGTAAAAGGTGTAAACGGAAATGGAGGAATTGTTGAAATAGATACGCCTCATGGCAGAAAAGCATATTCAATTGTAATGTTCATGGAGCGCGACAAATATCACACTATCATAGGAGATGCTACTAAGTGGTCAGAACGTATGGCCATGCATATGCGTCGGATCTCTGAAATGACTTATGCATTTTTTTCCAACCGTTATGAAAGCTACAATAAATGTGGTCGTTCATTATTAAATCGTTTTGCCAAACTTGCCCTTGCATCACATCTTCTTCATGCCTCTCTCTAAATTTTCTCAAAAGCATATTGATTCCTGAAACAGGGGAGCAATAACATTATTATTAACAAAATATTCATGACTTTCGAGGAACGTATAGACTGGTTTTCTGGACGAAACCTAATCATGCTGTTTCTATTGAAAGATCGTTTTTTGAACCCGCTTGTTCCTGTACAATTACAAAAACTTAAATCTTCCGGACTGCTTGACAACAAGTATTTATTGAAAGTAATGGAAGAACATTTTCCTGAGTATGATGCCGAGTTGCCGAGAGGAATGTATTTTCCAGTTCCAATTTCACGTTCACTTTCGGATGGAGAGGATTTTTCAACTAAACTTGCGGGGCAATTTTTTTATGATTACATTCATGTTGATGACCATAAAAAATGGAGTCTGAGAGATAAGTATATCACTGGAAAGGTTTTATCGCTTTTTGAGTCAAACCTGTTTTATGAAAAGGAAACCAACCGCTATTACGTTGAATACTGGAGTGATAGTCGATGGGATAAATGCTACCTTGAATGTGCAATAACTCCAATGTTGGGATTATCAGTAGAGAGTATTTCAGATGGATTAAAGTTGGAACTCAATAATCATAAAACAGATTTAATTGATCTCCATAGTTTCCGTATTGATACAAAAGAAAGGTGTTTTGCCCTCTCACTAAACCATGGCGAAGTACAGCTTGGAGACACTCCCAGATTCTGGTTGCTAAATCAATTGGATGAAACAGGTACTCAACTCGTTCTGAACAAGCAACTTTTCCCTTTGAATATTTCATCATGAATTGAAATAATAATAGGCATTTCCTCCATATTTAAGTTCCTTACCTACCTGAGACATCTACTTCATATTGTTGCCATTCAGCAATATTCATTGAAAATATTTCACTATCATGTTATAATTGGCACGAATTTTTAAGAAGTATTAATAGAGCTTCTTTATTAAACCACTCATAATCTAAGATGCTTATGGGTTTCAGTTCAACCATATAACCGTAAGTAAGGGAGTGTTTTTCTCATTTTTGAGAAATATTTCGGGAACGTGAATGCTTTATTTGCTGCATTATTTCCAGAAGATAATTTTTCGCATTGTCTTTTGGAGTGCATGATTGATACTAAAAGAAATTCTTCTTTTGTATCACAAGCAGAACGTCGAATAGACTCCATTTCTTTAGCACGTTCGAATTCACCTTTCCTCCCTTTTTTAAAACAGGCGTAACGAGCTTGTGCAGATTCGGAACATGCTAATATTTCCGGAGTTAAATTTTGAGCAGAGACAGAAATGTATACTGAAACAGAATACCAAAAGAAAATCATTGCTGCTAAAAACGACCTTAGACTAAGATGTATAGTCCGACGTAGTTTTGCAGTCGTTTTTTTTGGCTGGGTCTTCGTAAATTACATAAATTTTGGGTTCGCTCAAACTAAAAACACAACTGTTGAGGGAAATAGCAAAAATAATAATGTCCGTAAAATAAATGTACAAAAACCTCAACCAGAAGCCAAATATCATATAGTATATCATACAAAAAACTTGGTACCATTGCCCTTTAACAATCCCAAATTTAAACCAGTTTATACTGGCACAATAAGCCCGGAAGATTCGAATAAATCAAGAAAAGCAATGACAATGATGCTGGAAAAGTCTAAATCCAGCAATCCACTGACAAAAAAAAC
>Ga0208205_100057_pt1 | contig 16869 bp, 15 predicted proteins | sample DeeseametaMP1494_FD_184185 | JGI IMG/M metagenome (GOLD analysis project Ga0208205, IMG submission 184185) | Marine microbial communities from the Deep Pacific Ocean - MP1494 (SPAdes) | ecosystem: Environmental > Aquatic > Marine > Oceanic | place: South of Fiji, South Pacific Ocean | collected... | reverse complement strand
TGGCCCATCCTTCGTGCGCAAATTCTGCCATGATGCCGGCAAACTCTTCAGGTGTTTGTTCGTATTCTCCCATGGCGTTCGGCAATCCGGCATTTGGGTAAACACCTACAGGAAATTCGGAAATATGCGCCAGTTCTTCAACAAACGGACGCATTTCCTTCGCACCGAGCGCACAGTTTATTCCTAAAAACAGAGGCCTGGCGTGATGGATGGAATTGTAAAAGGCATCCAGAGTTTGACCTGAGAGTGTACGTCCGGAAGCGTCTGTAATCGTTACGGAAAGAAAAACTGGCAGACGTATTCCGGTTTCTTCAAAATAGCTTTCCAAGGCATAAATGCCGGCTTTCATATTCAGCGTGTCAAAACTCGTTTCCAGCAGTAGAATATCCACTCCGCCTTCAATCAATGCAATCGCTTGTTCACGATACGCCTCAGCGATCTGGTCGAATGTCACCGCGCGGTAGGCTGGATTGTTTACATCCGGAGACATGGAACAAGTACGGTTTGTAGGTCCTATCGATCCGGCGACAAAAATGGGGTGACCTGACTGAATTTCCTCTGCCGTTTGTCCGGATTGAAAACTTTCTACTGCTTTACGTGCGATTGCTACTGCAGCCCGGTTGATTTCAGCAACGCTTTTTTCCAGGTTGTAGTCAGCCTGCGAGATTCGATTTGCATTAAAAGTATTGGTTCCCAAAATGCCCGTGCCTGCCTTTAAAAATTCTAAATGAATTTTTTCAATTACGTCCGGACGTGTAATGGAAAGCAGGTCATTGTTGCCTTTAAGCGGTGAAGGATGTTCCAGAAAAGAAGTGCCGCGGAAATCTTCTTCCGTGAGACCTTGTTGCTGAATCATCGTGCCCATTGCGCCATCGAACACGATAATTTTTTGTTCCAACATGTTTAAAAGCCTGACGGCACTTGGTTTCGTATAATTCATTATATTATTATTTATTGTTCCGGGAGCGCTGGATTAACCCAGCCTTTGTTTTACTTACAAAAGTACTAATTGTCGCAAAAATTTTATCTTCTACTGAGAGTAATAGCGATTTAAGGTGAAGAATGCGACTAATCAATTTGTGGGATTTAGATTAAGTTTTCCTTCCTGCAGCAAGAATAATTTGAAACAATTCTTCTCGGCGAAAAGGTAAAATTTGTGAGTAAAGATTACTAAATCCTGCTGTCTGCATAAAATCCTGCAAAGTCTCTTTTTCAAATCCAAGCAATTTGTGACCAAGTTTTTCCAGTACCCATTCTTCACTGTGCGTAGCGAGTTCCATTACCAGTACCTTTCCTCCTGGACGTAAAATACGTGCGGCTTCCTGAAAACCTCTTTGCGGGTTATCAAGATGATGAAGTGACTGTGAAAAGAAAACTACATCTAAGGATTCAGCAGCCAAAGACAAATTACCTACGTCTTCAGCCAGCAATTTTACGTTTTGGAGTCCAAGGCGATCTATACGCTGTCGAGCTGAGGCAAGCATGTCAGGATTAAAATCAACACCTATTACTCGAGTAGCAAATTTAGCCATTTCCACTGTAAGCGTTCCGTCTCCGCAGCCAAGGTCTACAATTTCCAGTTCTGAGGTACCAGAGGAAAATCCGGACTTGTTTTCTCCATTCTGACCCAGAAGTATTCCGAGGAGGCACGACCAGGCAAACCAAGATTGTCCAGGTTCAAGAAGACGCTCATTTAAACCACCACCGCTTATTTCTCGTTGACGCAATACCTCATGTAATCGTACCCTATCGTTGTTGTGGTCTTTTATGTTTGAAAGTTGCTCCTGTAAATAATTCCAAAGCAGGTGGAGTTCACTATCGAGGGATTCTTTTTGTGCAAATTGATAATATGTCCAAATGCCCTCTTTTCGTTCCTGCAACAACTTCATTTTTCGCAAATGACTCAAATGCCTGGAAATACCCGATTGTGCCATTCCTAATATTGTTGTAAGTTCGCTGACATTCAACGGCGTCTGTGAGACCAATATCAAAATTCTGAGACGTGTTTCGTCTCCCAGTAATCTTAAAACTTGTGCAATGTTTGTCATGTATTTCTTGCTTTAAAAGGTCAGAATGTCTTGTTGTTTCTCTTAAATCATCATATATCAATACAATGATTTATATCTTAAAGCAAGCAATAAATTGCCCTTTTCTGCTTTGAAGGTCTATTATTTGGGAGGAATAGAAATTGAAGTTGATTCAAAATGATTTAAATTCCAGTGATGACAGTGGAATTTAGTAGAATGAAGGGGGAAGTTGTTAGACCTAATAAAGAGAGGTAATTTTTCTCCAACGAATTATGACTCAGCAGTCTCATGTTGTAAAAAAACAGGAGTCAAGTTTTCAGCCTCTGCTGAAAACCCATTTATCTGCCCGACTTAGTTCAAGGTTGAAATGGTAACCATCATAATCAAAATTTTGTAATACTTCTGCTTTCTGTATATTGTGATCTATGGCAAAGCGCACCATTAAACCTCGAGCCTTTTTTGCAAAAAAACTTATCATTTTATATTTGCCGTTTTTCCAGTCTTTAAACTCAGGTGTAATTAGACGACCGTCCAAGTTCTTCTTTTGTACTGATTTAAAGTATTCATTTGAAGCAAGGTTGATTAAAACCGGCTCATCTTGTTTTGCCAATAAAACATTTAATGCATCAGTAATCTTCTCACCCCAAAATTGATACAAATTTTCACCTTTTTTCGTTGTCAGCTTCAGCCCCATTTCCAGGCGATAGGGCTGCATCAGGTCAAGCGGCCGCAGCAAACCGTAAAGTCCTGACAAAATGCGCAGATGCGACTGGGTATAAGCCAAACGGTTTTCAGAAAGTGCAGGTGCGTCAAGACCCGTATAAACATCTCCTTTGAAAGCTAGAACGGCTTGTTTGGCATTTTCGGTGGAAAAAGGTAATTTCCATTGATTAAAACGTTCAACATTAAGCTCAGCAATTTTCTGACTGACCTGCATCAGTTCCATCAAATCCAGAAAAGACTTCTGCTTCAGAACTTTAACCAGTTCAGAAGATTTTTCCAGATAGTCCGGAATACTGAAGCTGTCAGTATTCGCAGGAGTTTCATAATCCAGCGTTTTAGCCGGTGAAAGGAGCATTAGCATTGAATTGCCTTTATATGATTATTTCCTTTGATGATATAATTATATACGTGCATTGAAATTTAAACAATTGCAGTTTACTCAGTATAGCAAACGTGTTCAAATTCAAAACGATTATTTTTGGAGTGAGCTTCAGATTATCTGCTGTTTTTATGAGCAAATCAAATCAAATCACAAAATCCCCAAATATCGCAAACCTTTACGGTATGCCTTGCGCTTGAAAGGAACAACTTTCTTTAATCCCAGGCGGGGTGAGATCCATTGGAAGGCATCGAATTCAATGGGTTGATGGGAAAAATTAATTTTCTCAGTGTCACAATTCAACTGTAGAAGAAACCAGCGTTGCTGTTGGCCGCGGTAAGGTTTCCATTCAGGTTGTTTATGAAGAATATGCAGCATTTTGAGAGGATAGTAGTAACGGACTCTTTTTTCAGCAACCCGGATGATTGTAACATCATTGGTGCCAATTTCTTCTTCAAGTTCACGAAAAAGTGTCTCTTCTTCGGATTCCCCTGGGTCAATCCCTCCTTGGGGGAATTGCCAATTCCATCTTAACTGTCCTCCATCTGACAATAGTTCTGATTTTTCATTTCTTTTGGCAATTCGCCTGAACATCAGAACTTTTTTATTTGTTGGATGCATTATCACCGCCGCAACATTTGGTCTGAAACTTTTTGCTGTCATTACTTTATTTCAAGAAAATATTGATGTTCGCGGATTTTATTAACCACATCATGAACAGGAATATCCGGAAAGTTTTTCCATTCCATCAGTTTAAATAAATATTTTTTCAGGCGTCCACGGGACAATCCGCGATTTTCCCATTGTGAATATATTTCTTCGTATCCAACCGGTAATGGTCTACCGTCCAAATTTTTACGCATCAGGAACTTAAGAGTACTGTCAGGATAATGAGCTACAAAATTGCTCATTGATTTTTGATCAATGCGGCCATCTCCAAAGACGACATCGTTTTCCTCACTATTGTCTCCTTGCAATCCTTCTTCTTCAAGTTCATGCTCTTCATCATGTTCTTCATCATCAATACCTTCAAATAATGAAGCAGTAGAAACTGCCGATTCGCCGTTGGTAGATTCTTCTGATTCTTCAGAACTTTTCTCAGTTTCTATTATCAGACTATTTTCTTTCGAAATATCCTCAGACACACTGACCGAAACCTTATCTTCGACTTCAGCTGATTCAGTGTTTATTTCAGGCATCAGAGCATCTTCTTCTGTAACAGGACTTTCCGATGATTCCTGCTCTGTAGTTTCACTTTCCGGGGCCATCTGAGTGTGGTCGCTTACAAGTGGAAACGCTGGTGCAGGAATTTCAGGTACATAAGCAGGTACAACAAAACGGCCGGCACGACCCTGCTGCACATTATCTACAACAGGATCGTAAGAAGAAATGTCTTCGACCAGTCCCCTAATATCTTTGGGAGTAACCCAGTTCAGGGGACTGCGTTTCAGTGGGCGCAAGTATTGACGTGCGTCCTGAATCGCATCAGCAGAAAGACTTAGAGTTTCGCTGGCAGATTTGCCTGCTGGAGAGTCTGTCTGTTGAAAATCGGCTAACAGGGACTCAATTTGGTAAGCAGAAAAAAGCATTGTTCACTATGAATAATGTTGTGTTTAAGTTGTCATGTTTTTAATTTGAGGCCTTTGCCTAGTAGTATCTTTTCGATACTGCATTTGATTGCTTATTTGAGCAATTTGTAATGAGACAGCATTTTTTTCACGGCCTACTATTTTTTCAAAATCCTGTTCTGAGAGCAGTAGTTTTTCAAGTAAATCCTGAATATTATCATCAAGTTTTTGTTCTTCCTGCCCTAAGGGACGGTTGTATTTCTTGTGCCACTTTTCCCGCAAAGGATCTAACTTTTGCAGTTCATCAAAGTAGCTATCTTTTTGTTTCAAGAGCTCGTCCAGTGCGACCGCATCCGATTCTGCAAATTGGCGCTGTGATAATTCCAGAAGCTTCTTTAAAAGTAACTCTTGTTTTTCAAGCAGTAGTTTCAATTCGCTGTCTGTCATTTGTTTATTTTCCAATACAAAAATCCGAAAATATTTGCCCAAGCAAATCATCGGGCGTAGTTTCGCCAACTATTTCACCCAGGGCGTTTAAACAAGAGCGTAAATCAACTGCAAGAAACTCTTCTCCACTTGACTGATTCAAACTTTTTCGCGCTGAGAACAAAGCAGACAGAGCATTATTTGCAGCCTGTTGCTGCCTGCGGTTTGTGATCCAGATTTCATCTTCCTGAGGCAAACCGCCGAGTGTAGCTTTTTTATATAAGCTGGATTCCAACTCATCACAACCTTCACCTGTTTTTGCTGAAATCAAAACAGATTCCAAACGGGATATTTTTTCATACCAACGCGGGGTAGTGTCGTCCATTAGATCTTTTTTATTGAGAACTACAATTGTCCGCTCTTTTTCAACTTCACTGATTAAACTCAAATCTTCGTCCATAAGTTTTTCACTGGCATCAAGAATCAACAAGACGAGGTCGGCTTTTTCGCGGACATTTTGTGTACGCCGAATACCTTCTGATTCGATCAGGTCTTCTGTTTTTCTAATGCCGGCTGTGTCCGTTAAGCGAAAAGCTAGACCCTGAATTTGTACAGACTCCTCAATTGAATCTCTGGTTGTACCGGGAATGGTGGTTACAATCGCTCTTTGCTCGCGAAGCAAGGTATTTAGAAGCGAAGATTTTCCTACATTCGGCCGGCCAATCAATACTACACTAAACCCATCACGTATTTGTCTTCCACGGTCAGCATGAGAAAGTAAGCTTTCCAGATCAGCACTAGCCTGATCCAGACGCTGCAGACAATCTTCCTGATGAGTGAATTCATGGTCCTCTTCCGGAAACTCGATGCTGGCCTCAACTAGTGAAGCAATGGAGACCACTTGTTTTTTTACAGCATCAATGGCGTGAAAAAGTTTTCCACGAAGTTGTTGTGCAGCCAGTCTTGCCCCAATTTCAGAACTGGCTTGAATCAAGTCTGAAATTGCTTCCACTTGTGTCAGGTCCAGGCGCCCATGCAAAAAAGCTCTTTGGGTGAACTCCCCTGCACCTGCCAAACGCACTCCTTGCCGTAAAACCAAATCCAGGATGATTCGCAACACAAAAGGGCTTCCGTGACACTGAATTTCAACCACATCCTCAGTGGTGTATGAATGAGGAGCACGCATGACGACTACTAAAACTTTGTCAATAAGTTTTCCGTCGTCTTTTATCCAGCCGTGTACCAGCTTGTGTGTTTCCGTCTTTTTCAGCGGTTTCCCATTTGTCTTGAACAGAGCCTCTACTGCAGAAACTGCCTGCTCTCCGCTTACTCTGATCACTCCAAGTCCGGATGGCTGCAAAGGTGTTGCTATCGCAGCAATTGTATCGTCAAGGCGCATTATTTGATCAACGATCAGTGGTCTCTAAAAAATGACCAGTGTCCATGTGGATTATTGTTGAACAACAGCCGCAAAACTCTGGTAGCAGTCTGATTTGACTGTGCGACTGCAGCTGCTGCGGCTTCCGTAATGATTTGGTTTTTCGTAAAATTAACCATTTCCAAAGCCATGTCTGTATCTCGGATGCTGGATTCTGCCGCAGTCAAATTTTCTACTGTGTTGCGGAGAACTGAAATATTTGTTTCCAGTGTATGTTTTTGTACAGAACCAAGCTGGCTGCGCATTGATAATAGTTGATCAAGAGCCTCATCTACAAGGCGAATTGCATCAATGGCTTCTTGAGTAGACTTGAGACTGATTTGGGACAAATTTTCAAATCCGCTTGTATTATCCACACCTCTTCCCAGGACAGTAGAATGGGTACTGTTCAGAGCAATTACAATTTTTTCATCTGCACTTGCTCCAGCTTGGAACTTAAGAGAATTTTGCGCAACAGTCACAGATCCGGCATTGCCGGTACCATCACCTAAAAAAGCTACACTCAAACCGCTGGTTTTCTCATTATTGTATTCGCCGGTAAGGATCAGTCCATCACCATCAGCAGGCTCATCATTAATTGTTCCTTCTATATCACGTCCTAAAAGCAATTCCGGCTCAAAAGCGTTGTCAACAATTACATCATCTTTTGTTCCGGTTACAGTGAATCCTTTGGTGAGTCCATATTCCCGATGTTCAATTGTAAGTTCTTCATCATCAGCATCAAAGCGAATGTTCAAATTCATGTTCGCTTCTAAGACAGCTATTTGCAGACGTTTTGCAAATCCGACTGCAGTGGCTCCTTCCGGATTACTGACTCTAATTATAGCTCCATCTTCTTCTTCTAAAGTAATTTGCAGACCGGAAGCATCATCGTCATCAAGGTCTGCTGTCAAGGTTGCCCGTAGCGGTAATTCGGTAATATCCACATCATATCCGCTAACGGGTGAAGCGACGGTTTTGGAAGATGCTTTAAGAAAAACAAGTTCTTCATTTCCTCCCATTCCTGTTGCACCATGGCTTCCGTCTAGCAGAGTTTTATTCCCAAAGCTAGTAAAGCGGGAAACACGGTCAATTCCCTCAATTGCTTTACGAATCTGAAACTGCAATGCTAACAGCGCATTGTAATCGGTGGCACCCTCATTTGCTGCAGTTGTAGCCAACTGACGCATTTCAATCAACAAGTTGTTTACTTCAACCAAAGCACCTTCGGCAGTCTGGACAAGAGACAGAGAAAACTCCGAATTTTGCAGCGCCTGTTGCGCACTGGCAACCTGAGCGCGTAAACCTTCTGAAAGAATCAGACCCGAAGGATCATCTGCTCCACTGTTGACTCTTTGTCCTGAAGATAATCGTTTCAGCGAATCGGACAGTTCATTTTGCGCTTCGGCCAGATGATTTATTGCGTTGATAGATGCAATGTTGTGTTTCATCCCCAACGGCATAGTTCCTCGTTATATTTAAGTTTCAAGTTTTTTGATCCCGTTAACCGGAATATAAACTCCAGTCATCGACAAATCTTTGAATAATGATTATAGATAAACGTTCATTTAAATAATATAAACAGCCATTCCGGACTCCAATAAATGGAGCCGGAATAGTGTTATGTCTGGGGGATAAACTGCCCCTGAACCCTGCTAGCCGTTTAACAATCGCAAGACGTGTTGCGGCATTGCATTTGCCTGAGCCAACTGTGCTGTTGCTGATTGAGTCATGATCTGGTTACGTGTAAATGTAGCCAGTTCCTGAGCCATGTCAGTATCACGAATAGTAGACTCTGCAGCAGTCATATTTTCTGCTGCGACCTGCAAGCTGGTGAGATTAGATTCCAGGGTATGTTTCTGGAAAGCACCTAATTCTCCACGAACTGAAGCAACCTCTGTAAGAGCCTGATCAATTATAGCAAGTGCATCCTGAGCACCCTGCTCATTACGCACATCAATGTCAGCGAGTGACATGAAGTTGCTTTTGTTTGGCATTTCACCTTCTGGAACTATAGCCCGACCAAGCGCACTTGTGCTCATGTCTCTAATGGAGGTTGAAGCCATATGTTCAGCATTTGGTCCAACATGGAAACGCAGTCCTTCTTGAGTGGAAATGCTGCCGTCTTCATTTGTCTCTGTCTTCGCAGCATTTGTTCCGTCCAGAAGTTTGTAATGTCCGAACTGAGTGGTTGAAACAACACGGTCAATTGAAGCAAGCGCATTTTCAATCTCAGCCTGATTGGCGTCAATCATATCCTGGTCACTGGCACCAACGTTTGCAGCAGAAATTGCTCGCTGGCGAAGACTTACCAGAATGGACGAGATTTCATTCATGGAACCTTCAGCAGTTTGTACGAGCGAAATAGCAACTTCGTTATTCCTGATTGCCTGTTTCATCCCGCTGACCTGTGCCCTCATGTGTTCAGAAATAACCAAAGCTGCCGGATCATCGGCTGCCCGATTGATTTTCTGTCCTGAAGCCAGTCTTTCAAGAGACTTCGAAAGCGCACGGTCATTCATTAACAGGTTGCGATGAGCATTCATCGACTCAATATTATTATTGATTCTTAATGACATATTATCTCCTTAATCTTTTAAGTGAGAAAGTTAACTCCTAGCCATGGAATAAATGTATTCCCTTCCAATAGAATACTTTGGGCAAACAAGTCCGGATTCAATCCGCACTCATTCAAACAGGGTCAGCTTTCACCATGAAAGCAAAGCCCTACCCCCTCAGCCTTCAACATGCACGGCATGTGAAGGTTTTAAAACACCACTACACAAAAGTCCGGTGGTATTTCGAAACTCTGTGCCAGCTGAATTCATAGTCTTGAGCCTCGTATTCTGGGCCTCAAGCTTTGTTTCCAGACAGTCCTCTCCATACTACAATTGAAGAGACAAATGCAGCCGGAAAATCCAATCGATTTTCCGGTATTCTATTTCAATAAAATATTATTTTTATTAATAAAAATATCAAATATTATTCTTGATCTCAGGCCAAGAAATTAATAAAAATTAACGACGTATGTTTTCAGCAATCCTTTGTATCAAGTAATTTCCGCAATTTTTGTTCGGCACGTTTAAATTTTTCATATTCTTTCTTTTGCTGCTCTTTCGTCAGAGAACCCTCACTTGAAATGGCCTCCGGAATTCGTTTTTTAATCTCAGTCTTCAAGTAATCCAAATTTTTTTCAAGACGCAGATTTTTTAACAGAGCTGGAGTCTTGAATGACATTTTACGGAGTACCCCTAATCCGGAATCCCTTGCAGCTACATCAATCAAAACCAATGCTCTATTTATATTAGCTTCATCAACCACTAAGGGGGATGATACTGCAGAAGAAAATGTTTGCGCATGTTTACGCATCTGACTTAAGAGATTTGATTTATCCACCATTTTCGATTTTTCCCTTTCGCTAATTTGGAATTACACAATGAACATTCATCTAATTTTATAGACATCTGTCGATATTCTTTAAAATCGGCTTGATGTTAAACGTTAAAACTTTTTTATTTCATTTTTTCCTGCTATCAAACTCATATTCTCTTTCGACCTGTGCAATGCCGGACATGATAATCACTGTACCAACCAGACCGGCCTTTATGTTGTGCTACCAGGTGTTTTTCATGATTCTTCCAATTCCTGATAGACTCCTCGGTCTCCCAATAAGACAAAGTTATCCCGATACCATTATTTCGAGCTGAGTCTACCCCGAGGGAACCAGGCTGTTTTTTTGCTAATGAGATCATCAGTTCAGCCATTTCCTCATAATCCTTGTTCACTTCACTTTGTATTGAAGTAAAAATCACGGCATAATACGACTTGTTGTTCAGCAAAGCCTTTCTCTCCATTTCCACTTTTCTCCTGTCTATAATAAAAACATGGCACTTCCCGGCGAGACAGTAATACTCATCCGTGCTGTCTCACCGGAAAGTGACCAAGGAGGATCGGTTAACGCACCACCAAATCCAAAGGGTGACACGAAAGGCGTTCGCAACTGGAATCCGTTACCAGGACGGTATGTCCAAAACACATGGCAATCCCGGAGTCACTGTCCATCAAAATCATGTGAAGAAAAAACACCATATTCTTTTCAGCAATCACTTGATTGCCGTGATAAAACATAGGCCAGTCCATCCAGTTCGGCGAAAAAGTTGTCCCCATACTGTATCCGGTTGCATTCAGCCGGTGCGCTCTCATTCCCAAGTTATCGCAAGTTCTGGCGTAAGCATCAAAAACCTCACCGATGGCCTTTCCCGGCCTTAAAACAGATTCACAAGCCGCCATTGATTCAAGACAAACTTCGTGCATTTTTCGCTGCTGTTCTGTCACTCTTCCGACAGGAATTGTGCGCATCATCGCAGCGTGATAATGGCGAAACACTCCGGCCCATTCCAAAGTAATCTGGTCTTCCGGATCCAGTTTCCGTCTTCCGGAAAAATATCGGCAAAGCAAAGCGTTTTCACCGGAACCGATAATAAATTCGTTTCCCGGGTAATCTCCACCACCTCTGAAAACTGCACCCTGCATGGCCGCCAGTAGTTCTCCCTCATCACATCCATCCTTCACTAAGCGGTGTGCTTCATCCAGAGCATCATCTGCCAATTCTGCAGCCTTCCGGACATAGACCAATTCTTCCGGGCTTTTCACGACCCGCAGGCGATTCACCATTCCAGAGGCATCTATCAATTCACAAAATCCGTCCAGAGCGGAATCCAGCATTTTTCCATTTTTAGCAGTCAAGCCATAAGAGTCGTATTCCACTCCAAGTCTTTTTCCAGCACAACCATATTCCCGCAAAATTTCCTTGAGCTGCAAAGCCGGATTTACTTCCGGTCCATCCACCCAGATCCGGATATCTTCTACGATGGACGTGTTCTGTGCCTGCCGCAAATCCGGTACGCGGGTCAGCAAAATCAGTTTTCCGTCTCCTCCCAGAAATAGACATTGGAAAAAAACATAGCCGAATGAGTCATATCCAGTTAGATAAAACATGCTTTCCTGCCTGAAAATAAGCATCCCATCCAATTCACTACCGGCCATCAACTCCAGTAAGCGATTGCGCCGGTTTCCGAATTCTTTGCTGTCAAAATGTAGTGGCATATTTGCTCACTGTAATTGGATAAAATTTCGCAATATTCAGGTACATAGAAAAAATGACAGACCTTCATTCTGATTTTTTCAACTCACAAAAACAACGGACCTCTCCTAACATTAGGGATTACTACAGATCCAATTCACCATAAAAAATCTACGGACCACTCCAGTCCTCACGGATTACTGCAGATCCAATTCGCCATAAAAAATCTACGAACCACTCCAGTCTTCATGGATTACTGCAGATCCAATTCGCCATAAAAAATCTACGGACTACTCCAGTCTATACGTTTTACTGCAGATCCAATTCGCCATAAAAAATCTACGGACTACTCCAGTCCATACGGATTACTGCAGATCCAATTCGCCATAAAAAATCTACGGACTACTCCATACATTACGGATTTACGCATGATCAATTTGCCATATAAATAATATTTTTATTACAATAATGGGAACACCCCACCTCAATTATATTATTCAAACACAGCTTTCGAAGCTAACAACAACCGACAGTCAGAAAAACAGGACTACACCGCAGTCGAACGCACATTACGAAACAATACTCCCCAAAATGAAACATTCAGCCATAATACTGGTGCAACTACTTCTGGTATGATGAACTTTTCACCAAACAACATCACACCTCATGGACATCTTAAAGAATTCCAGTCCCATTTCACGAATACTATTCAAAGGAATTTAACCAGTCAGATCATTCCAGAATTATCTGGAAAGGTTTCCGACTAACCACCCGCATGATTGCTGAAACAGTTTACCACCGATTATTTTCTGTGCGGAGGTAAGTATAGAGCGGAATTATCCGTAATTTCAAGGATTGAAACACAGCTATGCACCCTATCCTCCACAGCAGAAAAACACGAAGGCTAATGACTCAGCAAACGGAGAAAACTTCCCCAAAGTGTAGTTTCGCCAGATTCAATTATCAAAGAACATCCATTCCGTTTCAATTCCAGCGTACGGTCACACCCGCACAGTGCCTTAAAACGGCGGTTTATTATGAGGTCCTGGTTTCCCGATAAATTTGAAAACCACGAGCCTGATAATTTTTTAATGCATAAGGATGGTCGATACTGCAGGTATGTACCCAGACCCGCTTTGTCTCCATTTCCCATGCTTTTTCTACTGCGGCAGATAACAATCCGCCGCCCAATCCTTTATCCAAAAACTGAGGCAGCAAACCAAAATAAGACAGTTCTACTGCTTTATCCTGGGCCTCCAATTCAAAATAACCGGCAGGCGTGCCGTGAAAAAGCAGCATCCAGGTCTGGAGCGCTTCACGTTCCACCCAGTTTCGCCATTGTTCTTCACTCCACGAAAGCCGATCTGTCCAATGCCACAGCATGCCCACTTCATGATAAAAAAAGCGGTTCATGGTCGGCAAAGGAATTTCTTGCCGGATCAGTTGTGTTTTCGGAGGCAGTGCCTTCGCACACAATTCTTCAGGATGCAGCATTTCCAGATGCCAAATCGTTTCCGGTTCATCAGTCTGAACATTCATACTTCCTCCGGTTTGAATGTTTTCTACTCTGGATCAAGTGTAGAAAATAATAACTCATAAAGGGCTTAATTCATTTATGATAAATTTTCCACGCTCCGCGTTCCATCTCCAGTCATTGCCGGGATGAAGATGGATTCCTCCAATCCAAAAAGTTCTCGGATTATGAGCATGCCAATCCACGACATTATCTAATACTTCAATCCCCAAACCTGTTAATCCAACTTCAAATTTCCGGAATACTTGATCCGGAAACGGAGTTTTTGGCGGTTCATAAAAAGTGACATCGCCCTCTACTTCAAGTAAAGGCTGTGGTGCTTCCACGAGTCCCCGCACACGTTTCCAAAAAGACCAGTCCCCCATAAAGTGGACCGGCTCCTCTGCCTGTACTTCAGAAAACAAACGGACTAGCTGGGAGACTCCACCTCTAACTTTATCTAAAATGCAGTGCTCAGTCCTGGTCAGTCCGCACCCCTCTGCAGGAAATTCCTCAAAAAGACGTAACAAGCCGCTCTGCAAAAACGGTAAAACAGAGGTATCCTGCTGCGCCAGTTCAAACATCAATTCAGGGGTCTGGGCGGTAAAAGCTTTCCAGCCAAGTTGTCCAAGAACGAGTTGTTTTTTTGAAACCGATTCTCTCTTTTCAAGCCACTGCGGCAGAGATTCAATGGATACTCTCCACAGATAGTCATCAATAAAAATGACACTCAAGTGCTGAAAATTATCCCTCGTTTGCGCAAAACCGTCTAACAACTGCATGATATGCAACTGATCAAACAGCTCAAAGCTGTTCCAAAGAACCACTTCGTCGTATTCGTGACATTTGCGGAAAACAATATCCCTTTTCTGAAAAGCATTCTTCGCTTTTTCAAGTACTGCCCAATCACAATCCGCAATGAAGTCTGCACGAACTTCAGATAGTTCCTCCAGACTAAGTCCTTCTGGCACAGGCCCATCATGAAGCACATCCAACCAGGAAAGAAAATCCCCTTCAATTCCAGAATCTTTCAAAGCTTCAATTGCACAATCTCCATTCACAATATGCAGCACGGCATTCTCCTGAAAACTGATATAAAAAGTGCATGAATACATTTATCCAAGATAATATCTTACAGACAGACAAAATATAATCCACCACGCTTTTTTATTCAATTTTCAGTGAAGGCAGTTCTTGACAGAACTCTCCGCGAGCATTGATGTCATGAATCAAATTTTCAAAGAGCAACAGAATCTTTTTTTTAAAAAAAGCTCTAATTTAAACAATATTTTAATTTGGCAACAACGTTCTTAAGTATTTGCCAGCCTTTAGCTTCAGCATTATATTGAGATCAAACACTCATTTGGTATGTCACCCATTTTGTTTTTTCAGCAGTCCGATCATATACACCTCGACCACGATAGTTATCTTCCGCGGTTATCCAGCGTACAAAGGGCCACCCATTTTTGGCGGATTCCTTTGATAATTTTTTAAACATTTCATCCACTACCCCTGTACCCCGTGATTCGGGAAGTACAAAAAGGTCATCTAAAAAACCAACCTTTTTTCCTCGTAAAGGTGAGGGCATTTCCCGGAAGTGCATGAGGCCGATTTGACGATTATTCCCATTTTTTGCTACCAGAGCATAGAATCCATAGTCTTCTTCAAAAATCCAACTCCAGACAGTATCCAGGATTTCGCTTGTCATGGGTACTTGATAAAACTCAGCATATCCACGATATAAAGTTTCCCACTCTTGACGGTCATCTGGAGTCAATGCTCCAACTGTTATTTTCATAGTTTTCTAATTTGTAAAATTGAGATTAATTCCCTTTTCAATCTAATTGGGCAAAACCTTTCTAAATCTATTTAGCTTCAATATCTAAAATACTGCATTCTTCTACTTGCACAGCAAACCACAGTATTTCAACTTATGTTAGCCAGTCAGAGTTATATGACCCCCTAACAATTTTATCAATCAAACCCGGCTGACAAACAGCACATGACTCAGAAAAAGCTGCAACTCAAAACAGTTACGGCCTACATGTGCAGTCCGCAGCCGGGTAATTTCGGCTTAATCCATTTAATTAAACAACAAAGCCAAAGAATAGCAGATTGCTACGCTTTGGCTTTAGTTTCATTTATTTGTAATTTACGGTCCTTTTTTCCCAGAAATCGGTTTTCTATTCCAGTTCCAATCTCATTGCCCGACAACACGGCTAAGGTATTATTCCTGGCAATATGCTCCAGAATAAGTCTTCCGTTTTCTACTTCCGTCAGTCAACACCTGTCATCATAATCATTTACCACAGCATGTAACACAACATCCCTTCTACAGTAGATTTTCAGGAAATTGCGAAGACGCATCAATCCATTTGATTACCTTCAGTAAAATAAAGACCACCCCAATTAGTGTTCCAAGTAGTCAGCAATTATCTCACGAGAAGTATTGCTGTGTGAGGTTTAGTTGATTATTCAATTATCCAAGATCAACAGAGGTTCTCTTTATTAAAGTGGACCTCTAATTTTAATAAGATGGAATACTCATTAAGGAGCATCTCCGTCTTTCAGCATTTTGTGATATCGGTAGAGATACCAGCACGCTACAGTCCGCCACGGTCTCCATTTTTCTGCTATTGAAATAGCAGGCTTCTCCCAATCTTTTTCCGGAAGACCGTAGAGACTTTTCATTGCTACTTCAAGAGCCGCATCGCCCAATGGCAACACATCCGGACGATTCAAGCTAAACATTAAATACATTTCAGCAGTCCAGCGGCCAATTCCTTTTACTTGCACCAGTTGCTGAATAGCAATTTCATCATCCATCCCTTCTAATGCAAGAAAATCAAGGTCACCACTTTTCACCCATTGCGCCAAGCCACGCAGGTATTTGATTTTCTGGAAGGACAGTCCTGTCTTTCTTAAAACGGGGTCATCCAGTTTCAGTAAGTACCCGTGGTCAGGTAGTTCATTTTCAAAGAGCTTCCGGAACCTTGTCCGGATAATTTTTGCAACTTGATTAGAAAGCTGCTGTCCGATTATGGCACTTGCCAGACCGGCAAATCCACCTTCATGCGGTACCAATTCACAAGGTCCGGCACGTTCTATTATTCCTGCAATTCGGGAATCAGCCAGGCGCAACGACATTTCAGCCTCATGCCAATTATTCATACTCACACAATTCTATTTTCACTAAAGCTGAATTTCTAACAGCCTTATTTTCTACTATTTTAGTTCAAGATAATTTCCACTTCTAATTCTTATAGCACAGTATTAATTTTATTTTAAGGTAAAACCCGGCTGATAAACTGAACATGCCTCAGAAACACCTGCAACTCAAAACAAGTTACGGCCTACATGTACAGTTCGCAGCCGGGTAATTCCTACATATGATACAACAAAGCCAAAAAATAGCGCTGCACTATTCTTTGGCTTTAACTAGACTTTATACTATTTTTCGATTTTTCTTAAAAAGTCTCTAATAAGTCTAATGATACTCTTTGATATTACTCCTGCAAAGCTTGTCCCTGACAGGCGGAGAGCAGGTTTCTATCATTTCAGTTAATCATCAAAGATCCCGATTGCCTCTAATAAGTCCAGATCATCTTATGACAGTTATCCCGTCACACTGATACGTTTCTCAGCTTTCTCCTGATTATTTTGCTTCATGCTTTTTCCCGGAGTATTTTGTGTTTTTGCATCATTTTTCTTTTTTGAATTAATTTGTGTCCAG
>Ga0208205_100054_pt1 | contig 17477 bp, 16 predicted proteins | sample DeeseametaMP1494_FD_184185 | JGI IMG/M metagenome (GOLD analysis project Ga0208205, IMG submission 184185) | Marine microbial communities from the Deep Pacific Ocean - MP1494 (SPAdes) | ecosystem: Environmental > Aquatic > Marine > Oceanic | place: South of Fiji, South Pacific Ocean | collected... | reverse complement strand
GGACAACCATCCGATAAATGTTATTAAAATAATTGAAATAATTATTTCAACCCCAGGAATGTAGTATGGTAAATAATAATTTGGATTCAACTCTTTAGGTAAAATTTTTGATGAGATTTTAACAATGAATAACGTCAAGTATATAGTTATGCCTATAGGGATTAAAACAACCACCCCAGTAATAAAATAGTTTCTAAATTTTATAAAAATGCTTCTTTTTTTTTGCGATTTTGCCATTGATTAAGTGTAATCTAAATATACAATAATGATTAAAGTAAAAATTAATACAGGAATTAGTAATTTATTACTTAAATTCATAATTTTATAAAAAAAATTATGTATAATTATAACATAAACAGACGTAAATTTCTTGAGCTTATTGGGTGTTGTACTTGTGGATTAATAATTCCATCCTGTACTACTGCACCAATAACCCAAAGAAGACAACTTAAAATATTACCTGAAAGTTATATTAATAGACAAGCTTTTCAAATGTATCAAAGAGTAAAAAATTCTAAGGACATAAAAATAAGTAATGATAAAAAAACATTATCAGAAATTAGGGAAATTGGGAGAAATATAGAAGAATCGGTGAGTGCATATTTTGATTCAATAGATAAGCCAGATCCAACTTTTAATTTCCAATGGGAATATATCTTGATTGATAATGATAAAATAAAAAATGCCTGGTGTTTGCCAGGAGGAAAGATTGCGGTATATACAGGAATTCTTGAAGTTACAAAAAACACTGATGGTTTAGCCGCTGTTATGGGTCATGAAATTGCGCATGCAGTAGCTAAACATTCAATTGAAAGAGCAAGTAGAAGTCTGCTTTTGAATATTGGAACAACTGCTGCAGACATCTTTTCTGGAGGAGCAATATCAAGAACTCAAAGGGCTACAGGAGTTGATGTTGCTGGAATGTTAAGGACTTTTGGTATTGATAATCCTTTTGGTAGAAAACAGGAAACCGAAGCTGATTATTTGGGTTTAATTTTTTCATCTCTAGCTGGATATGATATTAGAGAATCTGTAAAAATTTGGGAAAGGATGAAAGAGGCATATAAAGGACAGGAAATACCAGAATGGATGAGTACACACCCATCAAATACAAAAAGAATTCAATCTCTGAAAAATTGGATACCTGAAGTTATACTTGAATATCCTCCAATAAAAAAACTTTGATAACTGGCGGAAGCGGTTGGATTCGAACCAACGGTTGGCTTACGCCAACGGAAATTTAGCAAACTTCTGGTTTAAGCCTCTCACCCACGCTTCCAATTTTTTCAGATTTAGCTGAAATAATTATAAACCGAATTACTGTGTGTTTCAATATAAGAAGAAGGAACGCATGCTATTTACCTTTATTTTAATTCGTATTCAATTTATTGATAGCAATAATTTATGAATAAAAATACTTTTAACGGAATTTTATCTGGTGCTGCTGCCTCTTTATGGTGGGGAATTATAGGTGTTTTATACTTTAAGTCGGTATCTTTTGTTGATCCAATAGAATTGATTATTCATAGAACAGTTTGGACCTCTTTTTTACTTCTTTTTACAATATCAATTTATTCTAAATGGAATGATGTTCTTCTTGTCTTAAAAAACACAAAAAAAACTTTAATCTTATTTATTTGTGGCATACTAATTGTTACCAATTGGTTTACTTGGATATATGCAGTTGTAACTAATAGACTTGTGGATGCTAGCTTTGGTTATTATATCTTTCCAATTTTAAGTGTTTTTTTTGGTATAATTTTTTTAAAAGAATCATACAATAAAAAAAAGTTGCTTGCTATATTACTGGTAATTATTTCAGTTATTTTTTTGCTCTTTAATTTTCAGTCAACTCCTTGGGTTGGCTTAATTGTTGCGATTACTTGGAGTACCTACAATTTAATTAGAAAAAAATTAAAAGTTCCTGCCGACGTAGGTCTGTTTATTGAAAGCGCTTTTATGACCCCGTTTGCAATTATTGTATTCTATTTATTATCAAAAGATGGAAATAATTTCTTTTCTCCAAGTGATTTAAAAATTTCATTTTGGTTATTCCTTGCAGGAGCTATGACATTAATACCTTTATATCTATATTTAAAAGGTGTCGAATTAGCAGGATTAGGACCAACTGGTATGATTTTTTTCTTAGCACCAACGGGTCAATTTTTGCTAGGTGTTTTCTACTATGGTGAATATCTGGATATAAACAAATTAATAAGTTTTGTTATTATTTGGATTGCGGTAACAATTTATCTACATGATCTTTCTAGAGAAAAAGTACGTTAAATTATAGGTGGGTGAGCGGTTTAAACCAGTCGTCTGCCATACTGCCGTATTGAAAATCAATAAAATTGGTATAATTTATAGCGATGAAGAATAAGTATTCAATATTCTCAATAATCAAAAACTCTCTCAGTTATCATGAAAATTGGCAAAGAGCTTGGAGAGACCCTGAGCCAAAACCTAGTTACGATATAGTGATCGTTGGTGGCGGTGGTCATGGATTAGCAACTGCTTACTATCTAGCAAAAGAGCATAATTTAAAAAATATTGCTGTAGTAGAAAAAGGATGGATTGGTGGTGGTAACACTGGAAGAAATACCACTATTATAAGATCAAACTATTTATGGGATGCAAGTGCAGGTCTTTACGATCATGCTTTAAAACTTTGGGAAAACTTATCCCAAGAATTAAATTACAACATCATGTTTAGTCAAAGAGGAGTTATGAATTTAGCTCATAATCAACATGATGTGAGAGAATTAAAACGAAGAACGCACGCTAATAGATTAAATGGCATAGACTGTGAATGGCTAAACACAGAACAGGTAAAAGAATTTTGTCCTATTATTAATTGTTCACCTAATATCCGTTATCCAGTAATGGGTAGTACATTACAAAGACGAGCCGGTACAGCGAGACATGATGCTGTCGCATGGGGTTATGCTAGAGGTGCTGATTCAATGGGAGTCGATATTATTCAAAATTGTGAAGTAAAAGGAATTAAAAGAAAGAGAGAAGTTATAGAAGGTTTAGAAACAACAAAAGGTTTTATTAAAACATCAAAAATTGGTGTTGCTGCTGCTGGTCATTCTAGCGTTATTGCTAATATGGCAGGTTTAAAACTTCCCATCGAAAGTAAACCTCTTCAAGCTCTGGTCTCTGAACCAATTAAACCAATAATCGATACAGTTGTTATGTCTAATGCTGTTCATGCTTATGTAAGTCAATCTGACAAAGGCGAACTCGTCATAGGAGCTGGAACAGACTCTTATGTTTCATACACTCAAAAAGGCACTCATGAAATTGTTGAAGGAACTCTTAATGCAATTTTAGAACTCTATCCAATTTTTAGCAGGCTTAGAATGCTTAGACAATGGGGAGGTGTTGTTGATATTTGTCCTGACGCAAGTCCAATAATCAGCAAAACTTCTATAAAAGGACTTTATTTTAACTGTGGTTGGGGAACTGGAGGATTTAAAGCTACTCCAGGATCAGGCCATCTGTTTGCTCACACAATAGCGAAAGATGAACCTCATACTTTAAATGCTGCATTTAACATTAATAGATTTGTTAGTGGTGATCTTGTTGATGAACATGGCGCTGCTGCAGTAGCTCATTAATATGTTTATAATTAAATGTCCATATTGTGGTAACAGAGATCATAGCGAATTTAGCTATGGTGGCGAAGCTCATATAGTTAGACCAAAACAACCTACCGAATTAACTGATGATCAATGGGCCGAATATCTATTTATGAGAAAAAATATAAAAGGTCTTCAATATGAAAGATGGAATCATGCCCATGGATGTAGACGTTGGTTTAATATGGCTAGAGATACATCAAATGATAAAATTCACTCTGTATATAAAATGGGAGAAAAGCCAGCAAAATAATGTCAAATAAATTTAGATTATCAACTGGAGGACAAATAAGTAGAACTGAAAGAATTTCTTTTAAATTTAACGGCAAAACTTTCTTTGGATTTAAGGGCGATACATTGGCTTCAGCCCTTTTAGCAAATGGAGTGCATTTAGTCGGTAGAAGTTTTAAATATCATCGACCTAGAGGAATATTTAGTTCTGGAGTCGAAGAAACAAATGCGCTAGTTCAAGTTATTGTGGATAAAGGAAAAACAGATCCAAACCTAAGGGCAACACAAATTGAAATTTTTGAAGGATTTAATGCTGAAAGTCAAAACTGTTGGCCTACAGTAAATTTTGATGTAGGAGCGATTAATAATTTGTTCTCTCCTATTATTCCTGCAGGTTTTTATTATAAAACATTTATGTGGCCTGCAAATCTTTGGGAAAAATATGAACATTTTATAAGAAAAGCAGCGGGTTTAGGTAAATCTCCTACAGAAAATGATCCGGATATTTATGATCACAAATATTATCATTGTGACGTCCTAATTGTAGGTACCGGGCCAGCAGGCTTATCTGCTGCAACAGTTGCTGTAAAAGCTGGAAAGAAAGTTCTTTTAGTTGACGAAAGATCCCATTCTGGTGGAAATCTTTCATTCGCTGACGAAGAACTTACTAAAATAAATGAACTTAAACCCTTAGAATGGATAAAAAAAACTTGTTCTGAATTACAAAATAATAAAAATATTAAGATTCTAAATAGAACTAGTGTAGCCGCTTATCATAATTATAATTATTTAATTATGATGCAAAATTTATCCGACCACTTATCCGAAAAAGAAAAAAAAGGAAAAATAAGACAACGTTTATGGAAAGTTAGAGCAAAAAAAGTAATTTTAGCTACTGGATCAATCGAAAGACCAATGGTTTTCGATTGTAACGACAGACCAGGTATAATGTTGTCCTCAGCAGTAAGACAATACATTAATTATTACGGCGTAAAATGTGGAAATAATGTTGTTATTTTTACAAATAACGATGATGCATATGAAACAGCAATAAGCTTACATAATAAAGGTGTTAAAATAGAAGCGATTGTCGATATCAGATCACGGTCAGACGGAGATTTGCCCAAAAAATGTAATGAACTAGGAATAAAAATATTATGGAAAAATACTATTGTTTACACAGAAGGTTACAAAAAAATTAATAAAGTTCATGTAATGGAACTTTCAAACGATAATAGCAGTACAATTAGAAATAAATTGAAAATTAATTGTGATTTATTATGTGTTTCTGGTGGTTATACTCCTGCTATTCATTTATTTACTCAATCAGGTGGCAGACTAATTTTTAACGAAGAAAAATATTATTTCCACCCAAAATCAGCATCACTTAGTCAAATTTCTGTGGGATCTTGTAATGGAACATTTAGCCTAAAAAAAATTATTGAAGAAACTCAAACAAAAACAAATGAATTTTTAAATTTAACACACAATAACCAATATAATATTACTGAATCCAAGAGTGGCAATTTTGAAAACATATGGCTGTTACCTTCCGATAAAATTTCAGGAAAAACCAAACCATTTGTAGATTATCAAAATGACACAACTGCAAATGATATTAAGTTGGCTTTAAGAGAAGGTTATAAATCTATAGAACATGTTAAACGGTATACGACAACAGGAATGGCTACCGACCAAGGGAAAATAGGAAATATGCACGCACTGGGAATAGTATCTGAAATTACTAATACAAAAATGAGTGAATTAGGAACTACAACTTTTCGACCACCATATACCCCATTAACTTTTGGAGCTATTGTTGGAAGAAACGTAAAACAATTTTTTGATATTGTAAGAAAAACACCCATTCATACATGGCATGAAAAACATGGAGCAAAATTTGAAGATGTCGGACAATGGAAAAGAGCTTGGTATTACCCAAATAAGAACGAAAGCATGTATGAAGCCGTCCAAAGAGAATCAAAGGCAGCAAGAAACGATGCGGGAATTTTAGATGCTTCAACATTAGGTAAGATTGATATTCAAGGTAGCGATACATCTGAATTTTTAAATCGTGTTTACACCAATGCCTGGAGTAAATTAGCAATAGGCAAATGCAGATATGGTCTAATGCTTAATGATGATGGTATGGTTTACGATGATGGCGTAACCACAAGATTAGGTGATAACCATTATATAATGACAACAACTACTGGAGGGGCGGCTTCAGTAATGAATAAGTTAGAAGATTTTTTACAAACAGAATGGCCCGAACTTAATGTGTATTTAACTTCTGTAACTGATCATTTTGCTACTGTGAGTGTTTGTGGTCCCCACAGCAAAAAAATATTAGAAAAAGTTGTCAAAAACGTAGATTTTTCTGATCAAAATTTTTCTCATATGAGCTTTAAGGAAGGTGTAATTGATAACATAAAGTGTCGTGTAATGAGAATAAGTTTCACGGGTGAATTAAGTTACGAGATAAACATACAATCTAATTATGGTCAAGCGACATGGGAAAAATGCATGGAAGCAGGAAAAGAGTTCGGAATAACTCCTTATGGTACTGAAGCTATGCACTTATTAAGAGCTGAAAAAGGTTTTATAATTGCAGGACAAGAAACAGACGGCACAATTACTCCAGTTGATTTACAAATGGATTGGATCATAAGTAAGAAAAAATATGATTTTATAGGAAAAAGATCACTGTACCGATCTGATACTATGAGAGAAAATAGAAAACAACTTGTTGGACTTCTTACAAGTGACCCTAAAGAAATTCTAGAGGAAGGAGCGCAAATTGTTGAAGAGGTAAAAAGTAAACCTCCAATGGATATGTTAGGTCACGTGACTTCTAGCTACTACAGTCCAAATTTAAACAAATCAATCGCTTTGGCTGTTGTAAAAAATGGGAAAAAATTGAAAGGAAAGAAACTTTTTGTACCTATGCCAAATAAAATTATCGAAGTTACTGTTTCAGATACAGTTTTTTTAGATAAAGAGGGAGTTCGGTTAAATGCTTGATTTCTTTACATCAGTTACCGAAAGTCAATCTTACAATAATTTTTCTATGAAAGAAAAAACTCCCATAGCTAAAATTAATCTGCGAGGTAATCTGGAAAATAAGGAATTTGTAAGCAAGGTAGGAAAAATTCTTGGAATGATACTACCTAATGAAGCCTGTAGTACGTCTAACAAAGAAAAAATTACTTCGTTATGGCTGGGACCTAATGAATGGCTCTTGGTTTCAAATAACGAAATACCAAAAGAAACTAATACCTACGAACTTGAGCAAGTGCTGTTTGATAATATTAGTAAAACTAACTTAGGAGCGATAACAAATGTTACCGATCACTTCACAATTTTTAAATTATCAGGCTCAAATATTTTTGAAGTACTTTCCAAAGGATGTCCTTTTGATTTTAGCTCAGAAGATTTTGGAGACAACAAAGTCGTTCAAACAATATTAAATCATGTCGATGTTACTATTCATCGAAAAAATGAAAATGATGTTGATTTATATGTAAGAAGATCGTTTGCCGGTTACTTATGGGATTGGTTAAAAGATTCCGCTAATTTAATTTAAATTTCTTTTGATATAGGCACTTACAAAAGCAAAAAGGCACAATACATAAATCCAATTAAAGAAGCAATAACTCCAAAAAAAAGTTTGGAAACTACCATCAAACATTTTAGCTATAATTATTGTGGGGACAAATAAAATAACATTTCTTATTATATTTAAATACATTGAGTAAGTTGATTTCTTTATAGCCATAAAAAAACCATTACTTATAAAAAAAATTGGATACGCAGGAAAAATTAGAGCAGATATTTTTAAATAAGTTGTTCCAAAGCTGATTACATCTTGATTATTAGAAAAAATGCTAACAATTTTGTCTGCTGATAAGAAAATTATTAATCCAGAAATTAGCATAAGAGTAAAACCATACATAACTGCCTTAAAATAAGATTCTTTAACTCTTGAAAAATTTTTCGCTCCAAAATTCTGACCAATGATGGATATAATAGCTGTGTTGAGTCCTAGAACAGGTAATAAAAGTATTTGTTCAAAACGAGCAGCTGATCCATATCCTGCCGTTGCATATTCACCGAAAACTCCGATATATGCAAATATTATAAAATTACCTACAGAAATTAATAATAAAGCGGCTGAGATTGGTGCTGATTGAAAAAATAAATTTTTTAATAAATAAACTTTTGGATAAAAATATTTTATCGATATGTCTTTAATCCTACTCGATTTAATTATTTTATTAAAAATAATAAGCAATCCAACAAACTGAGCAACAATTGTTGCCACACCTATTCCAACGATTCCCATAGCAGGTATAAAACCGAAGCCAAAAATAAATAGAGGATTTAAAATTATATTCAGAAAAAAACTCAAAATGAGTATATTTCTAAATGTTTTTGTATCACCATCAGCATGAAGCAAAGAATTCAAAGCAACTACCATGATAAATATAATTGACCCAGCAAATATTACATTTGTATATTTAAGACTTAATAAAATTACTTCATCATCTGAACCCATCAATGCAAACAAGCTTGGAGAAAATACTAACCCGATAATTGTAATTAATATTGAAATTAAAAAAGCATAAATAATAGTATTAGCAAAGTATCCTAAAACCTTTTCTTTATTATTTTCTCCGATACTATTAGCAATTAAAGACGTGCCTCCTACGGTAACACCAACACAAGCAGCTATTATAATAAAATAAATTGGGAAAGATTTAGCTAGAGCTGATAATGCTTCTGGAGAAATCTTACCTGCAAAAAATGTATCAACGACATTAAACAAAGTCTGAAAAAGTGTACCAACGCTGGCCGGTAGTGCTATTTTTTTAATTAAACTTGGAATTGGATCTTTAGTTAAACTTAAAGCTGAATTCATGATAATAAAAAAAAGAATTAAAATTCTTTTTGATAGATGTGAGGTTTATTCAATTGTTTTGCAATTAAAATTTGTTTCTGTCTCATTGCAAATCTATCTTTTTGTAATTGTGTTAGTTTATTATAACAATGCGGACACGAAATACCGTCCTTATATTTTTTAGATTTTTTCTCAAATTGAGAAATTGGCATTCTACATCCTCTGCACATAGAATAAGTACCTAATGATAGCTTATGTTTAACTGATACCCTATTATCAAAAACGAAACATTCTCCTTCCCATAAGCTTTTTTTGGCATTTACTTTATTCAAATAACTAAGAATGCCACCATTAAGTTGAAATACATTTTTAAAACCTTTTTGTTTAAGAAAATTTGAAGCTTTTTCGCAACGTATTCCACCAGTACAAAACATTGCAATTTTTTTATTCTTTTTAAGTTTATTAAAGTATTTTGGAAATTCTCTAAAGCTATTAACTTTAGGATTAACAGCTCCTTTAAAAGTTCCAACTTTATATTCAAATGGTTTTCTAATATCAATTAAAGTTACATTTTGGTCTGATATTAAATTGTTCCATTCATTTGGGTTAACATATTGACTTATTTTTTTTTCACTAATTTTCAATTTTAGTCCGATAGGAACAACTTCTTTTTTTATTTTAACTTTTGCTCTATAAAAAGGTTGAAACTTACACTTTGAAGAGTTTTGACTATCAAAAAAATCTATAGATAATTTATTTTTAATATGACGTATACAACTATTAACATTTAGTTTTTTACCAGCAATAGTTCCGTTAACACCTTCTGGAGATAGAATTACGGTACCCCTGACAGATTTTGATAAAAGGTATCTCTTCAATTTTTCTTTATACAGACCGCATTTATTAATTTTTTTAATTTTATAAAAACCTTGAATATTAAACATCTATAACTTTCTGCAAATTGTTAAACCATCGCCTAATGCTAAAATAGTTTTTTCAGTTCTTCTATCATTTTTTATATATTTATTAAACTCTCTCATTATTTGAGTTTGTTTATCATTTATTGATTTTTTTACTACGTCACCATGCCACAAAACATTATCGAAAATTATAAGACCGTTTTTTTTAATTAAATTCAGAGATAAATCAAAGTAATTTATGTAATTACCTTTATCAGCATCCACAAAGATTAAATCAAATGTTCTTCTATTTTTCGAAAAAATTTTTAAAGTTTCTAATGCGGAAGCAATTTCAGTATTTATTTTATTTTCCAAATTTGCTTTTTTAAAAAAAGTCTTTGCCACTTCACTTATTTTTACATCATGATCTAAAGTTATTATTTTACCCTTGTCTGGTAAAGCTAGAGCCATAGTTAGAGCACTAAATCCCGTAAAAGTTCCTATTTCTAAGCAGTTTACAACCTTATAAAGTTTGATAATCAACTGGAGAAAATGACCTTGAGTTTCTGAAATTTGCATCCTTTGAATATCTCCGAGAGTTTTATTGTGGTTTAAAATATCTTTTTGTACTGGATGTAATGGATAGCTATGATCATAAACGTAATCTAATAAGTCTTGGGTAACTTCAATATTTTTGAGCATACTTATTTTAACTTTGATTTAAGGATTGTATTAACAAGTTGAGGATTAGCCTTTCCTTCAGAAATTTTCATAACTTGACCAACAAAAAAACCAAAAAGTTTTTCTTTTCCAGATTTATATTGTTCAACCTTGTCTTTGTTTTTTGATAATATTTCTAAAATAATTTTTTCTAATTCCTTAGGATCGCTTTGTTGTTTTAGTCCTTTTGACTCAACAATTGTTTCTGGATCTTCATCATTTAATTGCATTATTTCAAAAACCTCTTTTGCAATTCGACCAGAAATTTTACCCAATGAAATCATTTTAATCAAAGTTGATAAATTTTTTGCACTAACGGGAGATTTTGAAATAGAAAGATTTTTTTTATTTAAAACAGCAAACAAATCACCTGTAATCCAATTTGTCGCTAATTTTTTATCGCAGTTTTTAATTACTTCTTCATAATAATCTGAAATTTCTTTTTCAGAAACTAAAATATTCGCTTCATAAGCTGATAAATGATGCTGTTTAATAAATCTTTCTTTTTTTTCATCAGGCAATTCGGGTAATTCTTTTTTTAATTTATCTATTAAACTTTGTTCCAAATTAAGTGGCAATAAATCTGGATCTGGAAAATATCTATAATCATGAGCATCTTCTTTAGATCTCATTGATCTTGTAGTATTCTTTTTAGTATCAAACAATCGTGTCTCTTGATCTATTTGTTTGTTGTCTTCAAGAAGTTCTACTTGCCTTTTGGCTTCATATTCAATCGCCATTTGCATAAATTTAATTGAGTTCACATTTTTAATTTCACATCTAGTACCTAATTCTTTTTCTCCAAGTTTCCTTACAGAAACATTTACATCGGCTCTTAACGAACCCTCTTGCATGTTTCCATCACAGGTTCCAAGATATCTCATAATTGCTCTTAATTTCTTGACATATGCATTCACTTCATTTGGTGATCTTAAATCTGGTTTACTAACTATTTCCATGAGCGCTACACCAGATCTATTTAAATCAACAAAAGTGTTATCTGGATCTATATCGTGAATACTTTTGCCTGCATCTTGCTCAAGATGAAGTCTTTCAATTCGAACTTTTTTAGTGCCATAGGGCATATCAAGAATCACCTCACCTTCTCCTACAATGGGATTTTTGTATTGTGAGATCTGATAACCTTGAGGAAGATCTGCATAAAAATAGTTTTTTCTATCAAAAATGGAATTTAAATTTATCTTGGCTTTTAAACCTAAGCCTGTTTTTACACTCTGTTCTATACAAAATTGATTTATTACAGGAAGCATACCTGGAAATGCACAGTCAACAAGGCTAACTTGAGTGTTGGGTTCTGCTCCAAATTTAGTAGGAGATGATGAAAAAAGTTTTGATTTAGATAAAACTTGTGCATGTACTTCTAAACCAATAATAACTTCCCACTTAGCTTTTTTTCCTTGTATAAAATAATCAAATTTCTTTTCAGACATTATTTCCACCAAACTTTAATATTTCTTTTAAAATTTGCCCTTTTTTGTATTGCTAGAGATAAATTTAAAATAGTTTGTTCATCAAAAGGTTTGCCTATTAATTGAAGTCCTAAAGGTAATTTATTTTTATCATATCCTGAAGGTACGGAAATTGCTGGTAAGCCAGCTAAATTAACTGGAACTGTAAATACATCATTTAAATACATAGAAACTGGGTCATCTTTTTTATCGCCCATTTTAAATGCTGCACTGGGTGTTGACGGAGTTAAAATGGCGTCAACATCTTTAAAGGCTTTATCAAAATCATTTTTAATCAATTGTCTAACTTTTTGTGCCTTCAAATAGTAAGCATCATAATAACCTGAAGACAAAACATAGGTACCAATTAAAATTCGTCTTTTAACTTCATCACCAAAACCTTCTGATCTGGTGTTTTCATACATTTCAATTAAATTGCTGCCTTTAGATCTATGACCATACTTAACTCCATCATATCTAGCCAAGTTTGATGAAGCTTCAGCAGGAGCAACAATATAGTATGCTGGTAGTGCATACATTGTGTGAGGCAAAGAAATATTTTTTATAATTGCGCCGGCATCTTTTAAATAGTCCATACCCTTTTTCCAAAGCTCATCTATTTCGGAAGGCATATTTTCAACTCTATATTCTTTTGGAATTCCAATTTTTAAATCTTTTACTTTGTCAGTTAAATTAGAGTTGTAATTATCAACTTTAATGTCAACAGATGTGGAATCTTTTGGATCATAACCTGCTATAGCTTGAAGTAACAAAGAGCAGTCTTCAACTGTCTTTGTCATAGGTCCTGCTTGATCCAATGACGACGCAAAAGCTACAATACCCCATCTAGAACATCTTCCATAGGTTGGCTTTAAACCTACGGTACCTGTAAATGATGCGGGTTGTCTAATTGATCCACCAGTATCTGTTCCTACTGTAACGGGCGTAAGACTTGATGCTAATGCTGAAGCAGATCCACCAGAAGATCCACCGGGGACTAATTTATCTCCAAATGGATTTGTAACATTTCCAAAAAAACTAGTTTCATTAGATGATCCCATTGCAAATTCATCACAATTTAATTTTCCTAATAAAAAAGCTCCTTCAGACCATAATTTTTTTGTTACTGTAGATTCATAGGTTGGTACAAAATTATGCAATATCTTACTACCCGCGGTAGTTTTTACATTTTTTGTACAAAAGAGATCTTTAACAGCGATAGGTATGCCTGGCAATAAACCCTTATAGTCTTTTTTTTTGTCAAAATTTTTTGCATAAATTATAGCTTCGTCAAAACATTTGGTAATATATGTATTTAACTTAGTCGAATTTTCAGAATTGTTTACAAATGTTTTAGTAATCTCTAAAGAAGTAAAATCTTTTTTCTTAATTCCTTTAACTAGATCGGTAAGCGAAAAATTTGATAAATTTAACATTTAGTCGATTACCTTTGGAACGACAAAAAACTCCTCATTTTTTTCAGGTGAATTTTTCAAAATTTGATCCCTTATTTTTCCATCTTTTATTTCATCTTTTCTTGGTTTTAAAGAAGCGTTGATTATAGAAGTTAGAGGTTTTGTTTTATCAGTTTTTAATTCGTTAAGTTTTTCAATAAACTTAATTATTGAGGAAAGATCTTTAGAAAGGCTGTCAATTTTCTCATCATCAAGAGAAATCCTAGCTAATTTTGCTATATGTTTTACTGTATCTTTATCTATTGACATTGGATGTTATCGGCAAATAAGTATTCAAAATACCATTTAAGATGAAAACATACAATATATTGACTATAGAGGAATTTAAAAAGAATATAGATAACAATTCTAGATTGCTAGGAATCGATCCTGGAAAGAAAAATATTGGTATAGCAATTTGTGACGAAAATAAAGTGGTTGCCACACCACTAAAAATTATTAAAAAAAACAAATTTCAAATTTTACTAAAAGAAATTCAAGAAATTATTAAGGAAAATAACATCAAGGGAGTAGTTATTGGAAACCCAATTAATATGGATGGTTCCTTCGGTAAAGCATCTCAATCAGCTACAGACTTTGCAAAAAATCTATCAATAAGTATTACGATTCCTATCGTTTTATGGGATGAGCGACTTTCTAGCGAAGGCAGTTTTAAAATAACTCGCGATTTAGGTAGCAATGTTACTGATAGAGTCAAAAAATTAGACAAGAATGCGGCTGCATTTATACTTCAGGGCGCTATAGATTTTTTATCAAATTAATTAAAATACTTGCATAGCTTACTATAAAGGACTATAGAGTTGATTTTAATGGCTATAATTAAAAATCTGAAAGCTATTAAAATTAATCAAAATCACCTATTAGGTATTCAAGATCTTTCTTTTCCTGAAGTTTCTCACATTCTGGATGAAGCTAAAGCTTTTATTAGTTTAAATAAAAGTGCTTCAAAGAAAACAGATATATTAAGAGGAAAAACTCAAATTAATTTATTTTTTGAACCTTCAACAAGAACTCAAAGTTCTTTTGAGCTTGCTGGGAAAAGACTTGGCGCCGATGTAATGTCAATGAATATTGTTAACTCAGCAATTAAAAAAGGTGAAACATTAATTGATACTGCAATGACATTAAATGCAATGCATCCAGATATTATTGTAGTAAGACATCAAGATTCTGGAGCACCAAACTTATTATCACAAAAAGTGAATTGTTCAGTAATAAACGCTGGAGATGGTAGACGTGAACATCCCACTCAAGCTTTATTAGATGCACTAACCATAATTAACAGAAGAGGAAAAGTTCAAGGATTAAAAATAGCTATCTGTGGAGATATATTGCATTCAAGAGTTGCTAGATCAAATATTTATTTAATGAATATGCTTGGAGCAGAAGTTAATGTAATAGGTCCAAAAACTTTGCTACCGCATTCAATTGAACGTCTTGGAGTAAAAGCATTTACCGATATGAAGAAAGGTTTAGATAATTGCGATATCGTAATGATGCTAAGACTACAAAACGAGAGAATGCATGGATCTTTTTTACCATCTCCTAGAGAATATTATGAATATTTCGGCTTAACCCCAGACAAACTAGCTATGGCAAAAAAAGATGCTTTGATAATGCATCCTGGTCCAATGAACAGAGGTGTCGAAATAGACACGAACTTAGCTGATGACATTAATAGAAGTGTAATAAGAGAACAAGTTGAGCTTGGTGTTGCTGTCAGAATGGCTTGTTTAAAAATTTTTTGTAAAAAAACATAATGAAAGAAAAATATTTAACAAACGCAAGAATTATTGACCCTAAAAATCAAATTGATGAAATGGGTGGTTTAATTATTGATGCAAAAGGCTTAATCAAAGCCGCTGGAAAAAAAGTAACAAATGGAAATTTACCTGCAGCAGCAGAAAAAATAGATTTAAAAAAACAAATTTTAATGCCCGGTTTAGTTGATATGAGAGTTTTTGTTGGAGAGCCTGGCTATGAATATAAAGAAAATTTTAAAACTTTAAGTAATGCGGCACTATCCGGCGGAGTTACATCCGTTGTTTCTATGCCTAATACATCGCCAGTAATTGATAGTGTTTCTATGGTAGATTTTTTAAAAAGAAGGGGAAGAGATAAATCAAAAATTAATATTTTTCCAGCAGCAAGTTTGACAAAAAATACCGAAGGTAAGCAAATGACAGAATTTGGTCTTCTAAAAAGAAAAGGAATAATTGCTTTCACGGATGGAGTTAAAACAGTTCAAGATCCTCAGGTTATGGCAAGAATAATGAATTATGCTGGACAATCACAATCTTTAATCATGCAACATGCCGAAGATAACATTCTATCTAAGGATGGATTAATTAATGAAGGGGAAATATCTACAAGACTTGGATTAAAAGGAATTCCTTCTTTAGCAGAAAAGATTATAGTTGAACGAGATTTATCATTTTTGGAAGAGTATTTTTGTAGATATCATATTTCACAAATATCTTCAGAAAAAACAGTTTCCGTTATTAAGAAAGCCAAAGAAGAAGGTAAAATTTTTACCGTAGGAGTTTCGATTAATAACCTTTCATTAAACGAAAATGATATCGGAGATTTTAAAACTTTTTTAAAACTCTCCCCTCCTCTTAGAACTGAGAATGATCGACTATCTTTAGTTAAAGGAGTTAATGAGGGAACCATTGATGTTATAGTTTCAGACCACAAGCCTGAAGATGAAGAATCAAAACGACTAACTTTTTCCCAAGCCGCTACAGGAGCTACAGGTATAGAAACATTATTACCTCTCGCTTTAGAACTTTTTCACAGTAAATCAATAAAACTTGATAAATTGTTAGCTTCGTTAACATCAAACCCAGCAAAAATTCTTGGTATAAATAAAGGAAATCTCGAAGTTGGAAATGATGCAGATTTATGTATTATTGACATCAACAAACCTTGGGTTGTTAAACAAAGCGAACTAAAATCAAAATCCAAGAACACTCCTATAGAAAATAGAAAGTTACAAGGCCAGGTATTAAAAACTTTCATGAAAGGCGAAATTGCCTATGAGAGAATTTAATAAGTAATGGAAATTGTATTAGTTGTTTTTTTTTCATATTTAAGCGGTTCTATACCTTTCGGATTAATTTTAACTAAGTTCTTTGGTGGGCAAGATGTTAGAAAAATTGGTTCTGGTAATATTGGAGCAACAAATGTTCTTAGAACTGGTAACAAATATTTAGCAGCAACAACTCTAATATTAGATATTCTTAAAGGATATGTTCCTGTTGTAATTACACAACAATTTTTTTCAGAATATTTACATCTTTCCGCTTTGATGGCTTTTTTAGGACATATTTTTCCAATTTGGTTAAAATTTAAAGGTGGAAAAGGAGTTGCAACTTACCTGGGTATCTTATTTGCTTTATCATATGGATTAAGTGTTTTATTTATCTTTACGTGGATAGTTGTTTCTCTAATATTTAAATACTCTTCTGTATCATCAATGTTTTCTTCTTTGACTGTATTAATAGTAACTTTATTTAGAGAAAATGCTGTTAAAGCAATTGATCCAAATTTTGTTTTTGCTACTGATATAAAATTAATATTATTTATTTTTTTTATTTTAATAATATTTACACACAAAAAAAATATTTCTAATCTAAAAAATGGAACTGAACAAAAAATAAAACTCTAGGTTACAAGCCATTTTGTTAACTAATTTAATCTTCAATTTGACAAAACAAATTATATTTGGCAGTAAAGTTTCCTAAAGGCAACAAATGAACCTAGTAATTGTAGAAAGTCCAGCCAAAGCAAAAACAATCAACAAATATTTAGGTAAAGATTATAAGGTTTTAGCTAGCTATGGACATATTCGAGATCTGCCATCAAAAAATGGTTCTGTTGATCCAGAAAATAACTTTCATATGTTGTGGGAAATTGATTCATTTTCAAAAAAATACTTAAAAGAAATCACAGATACTGCTGCTGATTCAAATAAAATCATTTTAGCCACTGACCCTGATCGTGAAGGTGAGGCTATAGCATGGCATGTAAAAGAAGTGCTTGATCAAAAAAAACTATTAAAAGGCAAAAAAATTGAAAGAGTTGTGTTTAATGAAATTACTAAAAAAGCTGTAGCAAAAGGTATAGAAAATCCACGG
>Ga0208205_100048_pt1 | contig 19192 bp, 19 predicted proteins | sample DeeseametaMP1494_FD_184185 | JGI IMG/M metagenome (GOLD analysis project Ga0208205, IMG submission 184185) | Marine microbial communities from the Deep Pacific Ocean - MP1494 (SPAdes) | ecosystem: Environmental > Aquatic > Marine > Oceanic | place: South of Fiji, South Pacific Ocean | collected... | reverse complement strand
GTAAAATTGTGTCTTTCAGCTTTATTTTTCTTTTCTTCACTTTTTAAGGGACCTCATCTTACACGCAACGCTACTCATCACAAACTGCGATAAATCTTCCGCTCGCTATTTAAAAATTAAATGAACCTTCATTGATAGAGAACACCATTAAACTTATTTCTTCAAAAACAAAAACCACGACGCATCCAGTAAGCGGTGCGTCCCAGTTTTTCACTTCCTTTCTCATCCGAAGGTTTTTTTTGCTGCTCTGACGGGCAAATTATTAATGCCGGATTCATGTTAGTTCGCATGAACAAAGGTCTGTCATTTGCACTTCCCTGTAAAAAATTGCATGATGTAGTCACATCGTTTTCTCCTCAAAATAAATGTGTAATGAAAGACAGCAGTAATTCAATCTCTACCGCTCTAATTCCCACTATACCCCTGGATTATCAGGAATATCCAATTGAAGAAGTTCAGCGTCGTTCGCTGGAGTACTACGAAAATATGAAGCGGCGTCGAACGGTTCGCGATTTTTCCAGGCGTAAAGTACCTCTTGATATTATTGAAAATTGTTTACGTACCGCAGACACTGCCCCGAATGGAGCAAATCAGCATCCATGGCATTTTGTCGTGGTCTCTGATCCGGAAATTAAGCTTCAAATCCGGGAGGCTGCGGAAAAGGAGGAGCAGGATTTTTACAAAAGCCGCGCAAGCAGAGAATGGCTCGAAGCTCTTGCACCACTGGGAACGGATGAAAACAAACCCTTTTTAGAAACTGCTCCTTATTTGATTGCCATTTTTGCCAAGGTATATGGTCTTGACGAAAAAGGGAAACGTGTCAAACACTATTATGTAAATGAGTCAGTGGGAATTGCCACAGGATTATTGATCAGCGCCATTCACCATTCAGGATTGGCGTCACTCACCCATACTCCAAGCCCAATGCGTTTCCTTAACCAAATCCTGGAGCGTCCGGAAAGGGAACGCCCCTTTTTATTACTGGTCGTAGGATATCCTGCAGCAGATGCCAGAGTTCCGGATATTCAGAGAAAATCTCTGCCGGAAATTTCTACATATTTTTGAGGGAAGATCAGCAGGAAAAAGCAACATGCAGAGATGAATCATCAACAATTTTCCAGGACACATGCTTCTGAAGGAAGTTCAATTTCAATAGTGGCATGATCAATTCCCATTTTCCGTGTCTGCTCGCGAATTTGGTTTTTGAGTTGAACCAGAGTCTCCTGATCAGGAATTTGACTAATCACCACATGCAAGCTGAGCACATGGTATTTACCATCCAGCGACCAGGCGTGTACGTCGTGTACATCTTCTACGTTATTCATTAAACGCAGTTCACTTTCAAGTGCGTCGAGGTCAAGGTCTTCCGGATTGGATTGCAAAAATATTCTGGCAACATGTCTCAAACTTCGGAAAACATTCCATAAAATAAAGAGCGTCACTCCCAGTGCCATCAATGGATCCAGCCAGGGAAAATCACCAAAGTGCATGGCAATACTGCCGATCAGCACAACCGTCCAGCCCAGCACATCTTCCATTAAATGCCAGTTGACCATTTTTGCATTCAGGGACTGACTTTTTTGATTGCGCCAAAAAGCAAAACCATTAAACGCAATTCCCAGCAATGCCAGCCAAAACATACCTGTTGCGTCAACAATCTGTGGTTCAAACAGGCGGGGGATGACATGTACAATAACCACAATCGAACCTGCCAGAAGGACCACTCCATTGATCAGCGCGGCCAAAAGTGATAAACGTCCATAACCATAGGAAAACCGCTGATCTCTTTCCTTCCCCGACGCTTTCTGTAAATACCACGCGAGTAACAACGCCAATGAATCACCTGCATCGTGCAAAGCATCCGCTAAAATAGCGACGCTGTTTGTCCATAATCCTCCCGCAATTTCAATCAGCGTGAAAATAAAATTTAGCAGAAACGCGCCGCCGAGTGCTTCAACATCTCCTGAATGATGATGACCATGTTCATGGTGATTTTTGACGTTTCCGCTTTCCATTTTTCTGTAGTTTTTTTATTATTATCGTCTACTTAAAAAGTATAACTATTAACAGCTGGTATAAAAAATATGTCTGAAAAACACGAATTTTCTCCATTGATTTTTTCTATCTTAAAGGTTCATTATTCTTCAGATTCTGGCAATAAAAACTCAACTCCAGCTGGTGGAAGAATAGCATGAAAACCCAAACCCCTCAAACAATTTATCTCAAAGATTACAGGCCTCCACAGTTTTTGATCGATACGGTGGATTTGCACATTGATTTAGCTGAAGAATGGACGACAGTAAAAGCAGAATTGAATTTCAGGCGAAATCCTGCTTCCGCTGAAAACAGTAAAACACTGGTACTCAATGGACATAAGATGGAACTTATGGCTGTCATTCTGGATAATGTGGAACTGACGCAGGATCAGTATCAAGTTGATGAATCTCAACTTACAATTAATGATGTTCCGGAAAAATTTGTACTGTCAACGGAGGTCCGGATTCAACCGCAAAACAACACCGAGCTTGAGGGTCTTTACAAATCCAGCAAACTGTTCTGCACTCAATGCGAATCAGAAGGTTTCCGTAAAATAACATATTTCCTGGACCGTCCGGATGTCATGTCACTTTACAGCACGACCATTTCCGCCGATCCGCAGCTCTATCCGGTGATGCTTTCAAATGGAAATCTGCTCGACAGCGGAAAACTAACTGACGGCCGACACTGGGTAAAATGGGAAGATCCTTTCCCAAAACCGGCTTATCTTTTCGCGCTGGTCGCCGGAGATTTACTGCACATTGAGGACTCATTCCGGACATCTTCCGGACGTGAGGTGAAATTGCAAATATACGTTGAAGCGGAAAATATTGAATTTTGCGATCACGCCATGCGCTCGCTCAAAGAGTCGATGCGCTGGGATGAAGAACGTTTCGGGCGGGAGTATGACCTTGATTTGTTCATGATTGTAGCAGTCAATGATTTCAATATGGGAGCCATGGAAAACAAAGGGCTCAATATTTTTAATTCCAAGCTGATCCTTGCTTCTCAGGAAACTGCGACTGACACAGATTTCTACAATATCCAGGGTGTGGTTGGACACGAATATTTTCACAACTGGTCTGGAAATCGTGTCACCTGCCGTGACTGGTTTCAACTGAGCCTCAAGGAAGGTTTCACCGTTTTCCGTGATCAGGAATTTTCCTCAGACCTGAATTCCAGAGCAGTGCAGCGTATCGCAGACGCGGACCGCCTGCGTGTGCATCAGTTTCCTGAAGACGCCGGACCGATGAGTCATCCGATACGTCCTGATTCTTACATGGAAATCAATAACTTCTACACCATGACAGTTTATGAAAAAGGTGCCGAGGTTGTACGTATGATCTATACTCTGCTGGGCCGAGAAAATTTTCGCAAAGGCACTGATCTTTATTTTGATCGACACGATGGACAAGCCGTGACCTGTGACAATTTTGTTGCAGCAATGGAAGATGCAAACGGAGTTGATTTACAGCAATTCAGGCGCTGGTACGGTCAGTCAGGCACACCGGAACTCCACATCCGCGGCTCACATGATCCGGAGGCAAAAACATATTCCCTGACAGTTCGGCAATCGTGTCCGGATACTGCCGGACAAAAAGGATTCGGCGCTGAGAAATCCAAGAATGACGTGCATGAAAAACAAACAGCACCGGTTGAAATTCAAAACTCAAAACAGAATGCTCATCACTCTTTCCAAAAACAACCGTTTCACATTCCTTTAGCGTTGGGTTTGCTTGCAGCAGACGGTGACACTCTGCCGTTAAAATTAACAGGCTGTACTGCTGAAAAAAATCAGGACACAATCATCCTGGAACTCCGCAAGCAAAGTGAAACTTTTGTCTTTGAGAACATTCCCGCAGCGCCAGTTCCATCACTTTTGAGGGGATTTTCTGCACCGGTAAAGCTGCTTTTTGATTACAGCATTGCTGACCTAGCCTTTTTACTGGCCAATGACACTGACGAATTTAACCGCTGGGAAGCAGGTCAGCAACTGATGATCCGAATTTCACTGGAACAAATACAGCGTTTTCAAAATCATGAGCCATTTAACCTACCCTCGGAATTGGAAAATGCTTTCCGGAGCCTCCTGAACCAAACTCAGGAGGGCGATTCCGCACTTTTGGCGCTGGCATTAAGTTTTCCAAATGAACCATATTTGGGTGAGTTAATGGACGTAATTGATGTGGACGCAATTCATGAAACACGTACATTTCTACGCAAAGAACTGGCACAAAAACTACAGTCTGAATTTGAAAAAACTTATCTGGAATTTCAGGAAGAAGGCGCATTCAAAATCGATCAACAATCGATGGGAAGGCGTAGTTTGAAAAATGTCTGTCTCAGTTATTTATCAGAATTGGGAAGTTTGGATATCCGCAAATTGACACAAACTCAATTCCGTAAAAACGAAAATATGACTGACGTTGCAGGCGCGCTTGGAGTGCTGACTCATCTGGATTGTCCGGAACGTGAAACGGCTTTTAGCGAGTTTGAAAACAGGTGGCGAAAAAACACGGTGGTGATGGACAAGTGGTTTGCTTTGCAGGCAATTTCATGTCTGCCAAAAACACTGGATCATGTGCGAAAATTGACGAGCCACTCTGCATATGAAAAAAATAATCCTAATAAAATCCGGGCTTTGATCAGCACGTTTTCACGCTTTAATCAGTTGAGATTCCATGCCGCGGACGGTTCCGGTTATGAGTTTATTGCAGAACAGGTTTTGAGGCTCGACCCACTGAATCCACAAATTGCAGCAAGACTTGTAAGTGTTTTCAATAACTGGAAAAAATTTACTGAAACACATAAAACAAAAATGAACTATCAACTTCAGAAAATTGTTAAAACACCAAAACTTTCCGGAGACGTTTTTGAAATTGTCTCAAAAGCTTTGGGTTAAACTTCATCAACGCTAACAAAAGCTGGTTTTATGGATCCTAAATTATTTAAATTTAACACATTAAGTTTACACGCAGGACAGCGTCCTGATGCGGAAACGGGCTCGAGGGCCGTACCAATTTATCAGACTACCTCTTACGTTTTTCAGGACAGTGACCACGCGGCGGCGTTGTTCAACCTGGAGCAGGGTGGACACATTTACAGTCGTATTTCAAATCCAACAGTCGCGGTGCTGGAAGAACGAATCGCGGCCCTTGAGGGCGGAACCGGCGCAGTGGCTACTGCTTCAGGACAAAGTGCTCTATTTGCAACGATTATGACGCTGATGGGACAAGGCAATCACATCGTTTCCTCGGCTTCACTTTACGGCGGCAGCGTCAACCTTTTCCAGCACACCTTACCGCGTTTCGGTATTGAAACCACTTTTGTCAATCCCCGTAAACCGGAAGATTTCAGGAAAGCAATTCGTCCCGAAACACGCCTGGTATTTGGTGAAATTATCGGCAATCCGGGACTGGAAATTCTGAATGTCCCTGCAGTTGCAGAAATTGCACACGGGGCGGGTTTGCCATTGATGATTGATGCAACTTTCAACACACCGTATTTGTGCCGAGCTCTTGAATTGGGAGCAGATTTGGTTTCACACTCGGTTACCAAGTGGATGGGCGGACACGGAGTTGCGTTAGGAGGAGTGGTGGTTGAAGGTGGACGTTTTGACTGGGAAACTGACGGAAAATTTCCGACGCTTACTGAACCATATGCCGGTTATCACGGGATAAATTTCTTCGAAGAATTCGGACCACAGGCTTTTTCGATGCGCATGCGTTCAGAAGCAATGCGGGATTTCGGCCCTGCGATGAGTCCACAAAACGCTTTTTATCTCTTGCAGGGTTTGGAAACTCTGCCGATCCGTATGGAACGTCACATCAGCAACACCAAAATATTGCTGGAGTTTTTACAGTCAAGTGAAGAAGTCGCCTGGGTGACGCATCCGGATTTGCCGGATCATCCGGATCATGAACTGGCTTCACGGATTCTACCTAAAGGAGCAGGATCAATTGTTGTTTTTGGAGTAAAAGGAGGACGGGAAGCCGGTGCTGCTTTTATTAATTCCGTGCAGTTGGCTTCACACTTGGCAAATGTAGGAGACGCGAAAACACTTGTGATTCATCCGGCCAGTACGACTCATGCACAAATGGACTCGGACACAATGAAACAGGCCGGCTTGACCGAAGACATGATTCGGCTTTCGGTCGGACTGGAAGACGCGGATGATTTGATTACTGATTTAAAACAAGCTTTGCGTATAGCAGAAAAAGTAGGCGGAGGTGCAAAATGAAGATCAATGTGATCAACAGTTCTTCAGGCCAAAATAATACAATTTTTGCTGCTACCGGAGGAAGAGTACTTAACCAGGAACTTCCCCTCGTCATTTTCATGCATGGAGGAGGAATGGATCACACAGTCTGGAATTTACATACACGCTATTTCGCTTTTCACGGTTATTCAGTCCTGGCATTTGATTTTCCAGGACACGGACGTTCAGACGGTTCATTTCTGGATAGCATTGAACAAATGGCGGACTGGATTCCAGAGTTAATGAATGCTTTGGGACTGGAAGAACCGAATCATACTGCTTCCTTAGTGGGACACTCGATGGGAGCCCTTGCGGCTTTGGAATGCACATCCCGTTATCCTGAAAGAGTGCGCTCATTATGTTTGATGGGTCCTTCGGCAAAAATGCCGGTGCATCCGGATTTACTTGAAGCGGCCCGCAAAGACGACCCGCTGGCTTATGATTTGGTTACCTCCTGGGGACACGGACCAGCCGGACATCTGGGAAGGACACCGGTTCCTGGTTTGTCACTTATTGGCGGAGGGCGTGCTTTGCTGAGTTCTGCACCAAAAGGAGCTTTGGGCAATGATTTGGAAGCCTGCAATGTTTACCAAAACGGAATGAATGCGGCAAAAAATATATGCTGCCCCACGTTGTGCATAATTGGAAGTGATGACAAAATGACTCCGGCCCGTAACGGGATGGAACTCGCTTCAACAATTCCGGAAGCAAAAACTGAAATCATCCAGAACTGTGGACACATGATGCTGCTGGAAGATTCAAATGCATCTTTGAAGGCCCTTAAGGGACATTTAAACAGTTTTGAAAGCTGATCTCAGCACCTGTTTCAGAGGTCTATCTCAGACCCGTTCAATCAGCATAGCAATTCCCTGTCCGACACCGATACACATTGTGCAAAGCGCATAACGTTCTCTGCGCAACTGCAGTTCTTTCACGGCGGTCAAAGCCAAACGGGCGCCACTCATACCGAGCGGATGTCCCAGCGCAATTGCTCCTCCATTTGGATTTACACGCTGATCGTCATCAGCCAAATCCAAAGCACGCGTTACAGCTAAAGCTTGCGCTGCAAATGCTTCATTGAGTTCGATTATTCCGATTTTGTCCAGTGAAACTCCGGTCAATTCGAGCAGTTTTTGCGTTGCCGGAACAGGACCATAACCCATAATTCTGGGTTCAACACCTGCTGTGGCCATTCCTACGACTCTCGCAACAGGAGAAAGCTTTTGTTTTGTTGCCATCGTTTCTGATGCAATGATCAAAGCTGCTGCACCATCATTAACTCCGGAAGCATTTCCCACAGTGATGCAACCGTTTTCACGAAAGGGTGTGGTCAATTTTCCGAGTTTTTCCAGCTTTGTTTCCGGACGTGGATGTTCATCCTGATCAACGATCAACGGCTCACCTTTGCGCTGCGGAATACTTACCGGCACAATTTCCTCTCCAAGCCGTCCTGATTCCATTGCCTGTCCGGCTTTTTGCTGAGAACGCCAGGCAAAAGCATCTTGATCCTCTCTTGAAATATTAAATTCTGCAGCCAAATTTTCCGCAGTTTCAGGCATTGAATCAGTTCCATATTGTTCGAGCATCAGTTTATTGACAAAGCGCCAGCCGATAGTTGTGTCAAAAGTCTCAGCATTTCGTGAAAATGCGGATGTTGCTTTTCCCATCACAAAAGGAGCCCGGCTCATGCTTTCAACTCCGCCGGCAATGACCAGATTTTGTTCTCCGGATTTGATTGCTCTTGCGGCAATCCCCACTGCGTCAAGCCCGGAACCACAAAGACGGTTTACGGTTGCTCCTGGAACAGTATGCGGCAATCCGGAAAGTAAAGTTGCCATCCTGGCCACGTTGCGGTTATCCTCTCCGGCCTGATTTGCACAGCCCAGAATTACATCATTCACTGTTTCCCAATCCACTCCGGAATTTCTTTCCATCAATGTTTTTATTGGAATTGCCGCCAAATCATCAGTTCTCACTCCAGCTAAAGCACCACCGTATCGTCCAATCGGGGTCCGGATTCCATCACATATAAAAGCTTCTTCCATTTTGATTTTTTAATTGTTGATTTTGTTTTTAGTTAGGGCTCACTGAAAAAGATTTTTCTTTTGTCATCCCGGACTTGATCCGGGATCCAGATCTCCGTACAGCTTGAATACAAGATTTGAAGAAATTCCCCCGGATTCCAAATCTACGCTTCACTTCGCCCCGAATGACAATAGTTAAGTGGTGAAAGAATTGTTAATTATGCTTTGCCTTTTGTTGCAGCCAGGAAGAGACCTGATAACGTTCTCCATAAAACTTACGTAAATTATCAAGGGTTTCCACCACCGAAAATAAGCCCCATTGCTCGGCCCACTCCAAAGGTCCCTGCGGATAATTAACTCCTTTCCTCATGGCCAGATTAACTCCTGCGGCATCGGAGACTTCTTCCTGGACGAGCAAAGAAGCTTCGTTGGACAACATGGCAACAGTACGTGTCAGAACCATTCCGGGAATATCTTTCAATACAGATACCAGTTTGCCCAAAGACTGAAAAAGACCCACTGCTTCCTGTAAAGCGTTTGCTGAACACTGTGAAGCCGGAGCAAGCGCAATCCGCGGGGACTGAAAATAATCCAAACATAAATCCAGTGAAATCACGTTTTCTTCCAAATCAAGAGATCGCTCAGTTGAGCTTTTTCCATTTGAAATCATGACTGCCGCACCTGCAGGTAGGCGAATAATTCCATTTCCGGAAATGCTTTTTGTCTTTAAAGAACCTCCTTCAATCAATTTTAGTAAAGACTGGGGCAGCTTTTCAGGGCCTTCAATAATGAGAGAAGCAGGAGCAGGAGATTCCGGCGCATTTTTTGGGGCCTGCATTTCCACATCCACTCCATATTCAAAAAATCCCTGTCCTGATTTCCGTCCTAAACGTCCGGAATCCACCAACTCTTTTTGCAGCACAGAGGGGGCAAAACGAGGATGACGCTGATAACTTTCCCAAATTTGACAGGTCACCGCATAATTCACATCCAGGCCAATCAAATCCATCAGTTCAAAAGGTCCCATCCTGAAACCACCGCATTCACGCATTATGGCATCACAGGTTGCCGCATCAGTTCCACCTTCTTTGAGAATAGCCAGAGCTTCACTGTAAAAAGGGCGGGCTGCGCGGTTGACAATGAATCCCGGACTGGAGCGGACATGTACCGGGCTTTTCCCCCATTGCTCTGCGAGTGAGAAAACCAAATCTGCAACCTCTGAATCCGTTTCAGTGGATTGCACAACTTCCACCAGCGCCATTACCGGAGCAGGATTAAAAAAGTGCATGCCGACCAGACGTTCCGGACGCTTCAGCACACTGCCCATTTCGTTTAAATCAATCGATGAAGTATTGGTCGCCAAAATTGCATCTTCTTCCAGCAATGATTCCAGTTGGGAAAAAACGTCCTGTTTAATAAGCAAATCCTCAATAATCGCTTCAATCGCCAGTTTGGCCTTAGCAAGTTCTTCAAAAGTTTGTACCGGCTTTATGTTTGCCAGGATTTGAGTTCTTTTTTTGTCCGTAATTTTTTCTTTATTTACTGAGCGTTCGAGTCTCCCGGCAATGTTTTCAATTGCACTTTGTGTTTGTTCCTGAGAGACGTCATAAAGCAACACTGGATGTCCAGCCGTTCCCGCAATCTGGGCAATTCCCTCACCCATCGTTCCTGCACCAAGCACGGCGATGGTATAATTGTTTGCTTCAATTTGCATTTGATTTTTATTTATGACGGGATAGAATGGAAGTTAGAAAGTATAAACAGATTTAACGTCGGGTTATTTTAGCCGATCAAACAAACTCATGCAATTTGAAAAACAATTCGACCATCTTTCTTAAAAGAGCTTGAAAAACAGATAATTTTCCATTAGAGTCCCGGTAGAAGGCCGTCGCTAAAAAGTAATATTTTCAGCATAACAAATCAAAGGAATTACATGAAACCTCAGATACGCAGAATTGTCATCCAAGTTGAAGAAATACATCAGGAAATTGGCCGTACGATTGATCCACCGGCACGAAAAGTCACAGTTGCTGCAGTAATCAATAATCCGTATGCAGGTAAATATGTTGATGATTTGGAACCGCTTTACGATTTAGGTGCGGAAACAGGTGGACTGCTGGCTAAAAAAGGAGTTACTGCACTAGGCGTAAAACCTTCCGAAATTGTCAGTTACGGCAAAGGTGCAATAGTCGGACTGGACGGAGAAATCGAACATGCCGCAGCCATTTTACATCCTCGTTTTGGTAAACCGGTACGTGCTGCAGTTGAAAAAGGTGATGATATAATTCCTTCTACTAAAAAAATGGGCGGCCCAGGATCGGTTTTGGTAATGCCGTTGACCAACAAAGACAGCATCTGGAGTTTTGATCATATGGATGCCACCGAAATCAGTCTTCCGGATGCACCCAGGGCAGATGAAATAGTGGTGGCAGTCGCTCTTGCTGACAGCGGGCGTCCACTCGCTAGAACCGGAACATAACAAATATAAAAGGATAAAGAAAATGTTTAAAGCAATGATTTTACTCAAGCGCAAAGAAGAATATACTCAGCGCGAATTCCGAAACTGGTGGCTCGGTGAACATGCACAACTTGCCATTCAACTGCCTGGATTACGCAAATTGTGTTTCAATCCCACCGATAACGAAGAGGCTATGTATGACGGAGTGGCAGAGCTCTGGTTTGACTCAGAAGCAGATTTTACGGAGGCCTATCAAACTGAACTCGGCAAAGCAGTTGCTGCTGATTCTTTGGCACATGTCGGACGCAGGGACCGTTTATTTGTGGATGAAAACATACTGTTAGACGATTAAAATTTCGCAAACAATTTTTTTCAGTCTTATGCCAATTCTAATAGTCTAAACTATTTATGTTGTTTTAATTACTTCACCATGATATGTTACGTTCAGTATTGAACTTTTAAAATTATTAATAATTATCTGGAGGATTCATCTATGAAACAAATTAAAAAAGTCGCAGCATTAACAGTTTTGTTGTCATTATGTTTTTTTGTCAGCTCATCTTTGGCTGACTCGGAGGGTATAATCAAGTACCGCAAAAACGTGATGAAGTCATCCGGGGGTCATATGGGAGCGATTGTGGACATTTTGAAAAACGATTTGCCTCTGCAAGCCCACATTCTTGACCATGCGCGGTCGATAAATCAAAACAGCAAAATGATACTGGAAATGTTTCCAATAGGTTCCGGACTCGGAGACACCAAAGCAAAACCGGCAATCTGGGAAAACTGGTCAAAATATGAATCCGCAGTAAATGCTTTTGTGCGTGAAAGTTCTAAACTGGTCAAAGTCGCAGAAAGCGGTGATATGAAAGCTTTAGCAAAACAATTCCGTGCAACAGGTAAAACGTGTGGTGGCTGTCACAAAAATTTCCGCGAAAGAGAATAAGGAAATCAGATGAAACTTTTCCAATTTTTAGTTTTGATTTTTCTCTTGTTCCAGTTGAATTTCGAAGTGGCATTAGGGAATCCGGATTCTTCAGATTCAGACAGCAATGACGATTCCAAGCCCGTGAACGAGGCTTATCAAAATGCTTATTATGAGGTTAAAAGTGGAAACTTCCAGGTTGCCATCAAATATTTAAAGCAGGCCGCCAAAAGCTCCACAAATAAAGCGGATATCTATAATTTGATGGGATACAGTCACCGAAAACTGGATCTGCTGGAAGAGGCCTTTTTCTATTACCAGAAGGCACTGAAACTGGATCCGCGTCATCAAGGTGCGAATGAATACATTGGTGAACTCTATTTGCGAACCAATAACCTCAAAAAAGCCGAGGAGCATTTGGAAGTCCTTGATGATGTCTGTTTATTCGGTTGCGACGAGTATGACGATCTCAAAGATGCCATCGAAAAGTACAAAAAAAGCATGTAGAAATTGTTGGTGGAAGCCGCAGACATTCCGGGGGAAATACTTAGTGAACAGCCGCCGATTGTGTGCTTTAGTATGTTGGTATTTGTTGATTCTCTGCAGCCCACTTGAAGCCGCTGAGGAAAGTCCTGTTAATTTAGCACCAAACATTTCTGCCGGCAAATATCTTTTTCAAGCCGCCGGAGGCTGCAGTTGCCATACTGACACAAAAAACAACAGTGCTTTTCTTGCCGGAGGCCGACCGATTGAAACGCCTTTCGGAACCTTTTACGGAACAAACATCACCCCCGATCCTGAAACTGGCATTGGAAACTGGAGTGATGAGGATTTTATCCGGGCCATGACGCAGGGCTTGAGTCCTGAAGGAAATCACTATTTCCCGGTGTTCCCTTACACTTCTTTCCAGCGGATTAGCCGCAAGGATTTGCTGGCCCTCAAAGCCTACCTTTTTTCATTACCTCCCGTTCGTCAAAATAATCTGCCTCACGACCTGATTCTGCCTTTTGGTGAGCAATACGCGATGATGTTTTGGAAAAACTTTGTCTGGTCTCCAGAACCCTTTATTTCAAATCCGGAACGAACAGAAAGTTGGAATCGCGGAGAGTATCTTGCTCAAGCACTTGCCCATTGCGGAGAATGTCATACTCCGCGAAATCTGCTGGGTGCGCTTAAACCGGAAATGCACTTTGCCGGATCAAAAGAAGGTCCGGAAGGTGAACTTGCGCCGAATATCACTCCGGACAAAGAAACAGGAATCGGCAGCTGGAACAAGGTTGATATCAGCTATTTTTTACAAAACGGAATGAAACCCGACGGTGACGATGTACAGGGTTTGATGGGAGAAGTTATTGAGCTGGGCTACCAGCATCTGCTGGAAGAAGATTTGGACGCGCTGGCCGAATATCTGCTTTCACTTACTCCAATTTCAAATGAACTGCGGCCGGATTCAGCAGAAAATTCTGAAACTGAGGAATACTAATTTCACTATACTTTTGCTTTTCGTATTCGCCAGTGGTTCCAGGATTTGTTAAAAAATGGTCTTAGCTTGATTCTGTCGACTACAAGTTTAGTTCACCGGAACACCTGACTGAACCATAGGAACAAAACACACAGCAGTCTCCGGGTTTTGCTGCAAAATCTTTGCTGCATGACCTGCAGCGGTGCATCCGGATTCAAGTATCCGGAGGAACAATTTCCTCTGAGGCGCGTCGGCAAAGCGGGCAGGAGAGAATTGAAGTTAGGTTTTCAAATCCACTTGGTCGAGCTAATGAGTTTTCATTCATTTTTAGTTTGTGAAAAAGTTTTTTTCTTGCATCCCTGACTTGATCCTTTATCCAGATTCCGGATCAGGTTAAATACAAAAATTGAAACGATTCCCCTGGATTCCGGAAAAACCCTTGCAGTTGACATCTTTAATCGAACAATTTCTTAATGACATTAGGTCTTAAATAAACTCAACAAAACAAGTCTAAAATCAAACAGTTCTTTGGAATAGAGTTTGATTCAACTGACTTCACTTCCAAAACTTCAGCACCATATCCTGACTTTGTGATTTCCGCTACAATCTGTTCCGGATTCGTCATTTGGGGATTGTACCAGACGAATGCTTCCGTTAAGCTGATTTTAGATGCGGTTACGCCTTCCAGACCTGAAAGGGACGATTTAACAATCGCTACTCAACCACCTCAGGAGAGTCCGCTCAAGCTCAAAGCCACCTGTTCAAGTGGTCGAGATTCCTTTTGAGACAAAACGGGAGTCGACAGCAACAGCAAAACAACTCCAAAAACTAATCCGATTTTTCGCATTATCCTCCTTCACAGTGAAACAAGAAAAAAATCCACATAAGTCACCAGACTCATGAGAACAGTTGAAAAAACAAGTCCCGCTATATTCCAGCGTTTACCCTGCATCCGACAAGCTTGGGCGTCACAGACTTTCCTGCGGCGGAAGTAGAGCCAATAGGCCGTCACCAGCCCGAGCAGTCCCAGCGGATACAGAATAATTCGGTACTGCATCGTAACCATCATGAATCCTCCACTGCCCAATCCGAGCAAAACTATCGTCATCGGCAGCACGCAGCAAATCGAGGCGCCAAATGATGTTCCCACTCCGATTAGCCCCGGTTTCAAATCCTCAATTTGCATGATACCTCCTTCAGTTTTTAAGTGTTCCCTTTTCCGGAATCAGGGATAGAAATGGGTGGTCAGTCAGTGAATAAAACACTGTCTGTCCCTGCTTGACTGATTTTGCAATTCGATGAGCCTTCAATTTTGCCAAATGCTGAGATATAGCCGCAGCAGTCACACCGAAAATATCTTTCAAATCGCAAACACAGACAGCCTCCTTTTCACGTAAAATGTTAATGATTTTCAGGCGAATCGGATTTGAAATTAAATTGTAGAATTCAGCCTGCTCCTCCATATCCGGATGGAAAGAATATTGGTCCTGAAATTTTTGAAGTTCTTTTTCCGACAAAGTAGGTCCTACACAACGCATTTTATAGCTCCGCTTTGGGTGAGACGGGTCGTTCGCAATCCTGTTTTTCCTGCTGATTACGGTAAATTCCGTAGATAGTGATTGCTACAAAAAAAGCAAGTAATGGAAACAGCACATAATCGAGATAACTGATAATGGCTACGGCCCCGAGACCCTTCAATCCAATCACTAAAATGGGCGTAAAACAACACAGGGCAGTCAGTATTGTTCCTATTCCTCAATAGAATGTAGTTTTGTTTTTCAACTTTTACCTATAATAGTATTTAAGCATATACTAAAATATATAATCTTAGAATAATAATCAAGAAGTACTTAAGCATATTCTTATGTATTTGTTCAGAAAGTTTGAAAAAGGAGTAATTTAGCAGACTTCAGTCTGAAGGCAAATATTGTAAGACTGCATCCAGCGTTTTAATTTCAAGAACCGGAGTTCCTGGAAGACGCTCCGCTGCTTGTCCGAAACGATTGACCCAGACTGCCTGAAGCCCAAAAGTGGCGGCTCCGGAGACATCCCAGGCGTTTGAGGAAAAGAACAGTATTTCTTCCGGAGTAGATCCAAGTTGATCAACGGCCATTTGATAAACTTGCGGTGCAGGTTTAAAAACCCCAATAGTGTCCACCGAAAAAATTGAATCCAATACATTTTCTAAACGGCTGTTGCTGACACCGGCTTCCAACATTTTTGGGGCTCCATTGGAAAGTATGGCAGTCCCCAGTTCCAGTTCCTTTAAATTGCGCAGAGTTTCCGGAACTTCCGGATAACAGGCCAATTCGTGGTATGCATTCAGGAGATCCCGACGCAGACTGTGATCGTCAATGCCGTTAGAATCAAGAGCATAATCCAGAGCGTCCTGAGTAACCTGCCAGAAATCAACATAGCGTTTCATCAGACTGCGCAGCCAGGTATACTCCAATTGTTTGGTACGCCACAATGCCGATACGGCTTGTGCTTTTTCACCTAGTCGGGATTGATGACGAGACGCCGCGGAGTGAACATCAAAGAGGGTGCCGTAGGCATCAAACACTGCATGTTGAACTGGTTTTAAATTAATTTCATTCATGATTATTTTTTAAGTAAAATGCCGATACTAGGTTCCACAGAGGGGGCAAAATGTGATTGAAACAGGAACTCCCCCGACAGTGTCGTTGACAATCTCGTGCCAGTTTAAAATGGCCAGCGGATAGACCCGGATATCTCCTTCGATATCCAGGCCAATGATCCGGCTGTCTGGAAACAGCCAATCTGCCTCTGCGGCTAAAATAAATTTAGGGGAATCAATAGAAGGAATACCATCACGCGGCAACCCACCGCCCAGTATCTCTTCCAGAGGGATCAAGGGATCTTCAATTGAAAATCCCTTGCACTGGGCCGATTCTGAATGTTCCGGACTGGTGAAGAGGGGCAATGCCCCTACTAAAAACAAAGCCAGTAGTACGAAGACTACTGCCTTCCCAATGTTCATGCTTGCTTGAGTTCCGCTTGCACCTTTTGCTGGAGAACATTGCCTACTTGACCCAAACCGTTCCTGGATGGATTTGCGGCATGTGGATCAATGTAATTCAAGTCCTCTTCGTTCATATCACTCCTGAGCAAAATTTCCTGGCAAGGGTCGTCGATTTTGGTAATTTCCCCACCGTGATCTAAGAACCGTTCCATAGCAGACTGAACATCTTCATGGCTAACGTAGGATGTCACTACCTTTGTCTTGCTTTCCATAGCATCTCCTTTATTAACTTGGAAGTGAAAGAAATGCAACGGTCTACTTAATTTGACGAGTTTCCGGAGAAAATCTTACAACTGTTCCAAAAACTAAACGGACTGTCGAAATTAAACCGCTACATTTAGTACAAAAAAGGTAATGCAAGAATCGTGAAGAATAAATTAAATTACATTATGAAAAATATCTATTCAACCAAGTCCGGGAATCTAAAAACTATATTTGAGTCAGACGGCACAAGTTAAATATATGTTGTTTTATCAGTGAACTATGTAGTTGTGGAGGAAGTCGAATCGTTGATTTTTTGACTTTACTGCAGATCTAAATTTCCCTGCTCTGTCTCAAAATTGCTGTTTTTTGACTTTAACAAAAATGAAGTTTCGGAGCACAAAAAAGAGCGTCCAGAAATATTTACCTACTTTACGGCTATTCACCAAAATATTCCGACCAGCGTTCCGGAGCTTCTTCGCCAAACAGAATTTCGCAGGCATCTTTGATTCCTTGCGATTGTTTGAGGTCTTCGTGTCGGACTACCAAAGCAAGTTTTGAGCGGCGTCGCAAAAAATCTTCCAGAGTCACTATCATTTCCCGTCGAGTAGCCTGGGTCAATTCGCAGCGGATGTAATCGGTTCCTTCAATCAATGGTTCTACCATGTCCGGATTCTCCCGGATGTTTTCCAGGAGTCCGATGGCTTGCGCTCCGTAGCGCCTCCAAAGACGTTTTGACAACACTTCCGAGGCTCCAGCAGAGGTCAATTCATCCAGCCCCATTAAATGTACTTGATGAAGATACTCATCTCTAATGGCTTCATGAGGTTCTCCGTACCACTTTCGTTTTGGATAAGGAAGATGAGTTCCTAATTGTTGAACGACCTCGCATATTTCTTCACCAACATTGAGGCAGTCCGTAAGTTTACCTCCAAAAATACTGATGTGTTTTCGCTCCCTATCTACATCAACTGCGTGTTTGCGAGAGAGCTTCATCCATTCTTCATTTTTGTTATTTTGATCACCGGTTTTGATCACCAGGGGGCGCACCCCGCAGCGTTCGGAAATAATATCTACTTCAGTCAGTGGTTTGGCTAGATTCAGACGTTTGTTAATGTTGTCCAGAACAAAATGCCGATCTTCCGTAGTAACTTCTGTTTCCGGAGTGGAAACACGAGTATCGGTTGTTCCAACCATCGTGCGGTTTCCCATCGGAATGGCAAAAAATAAACGACCGTCATCCGCAAAAAAAGTCATTACCCTTTTATTATTTGTAATTTGTGGAACGATTAAGTGAATGCCTTTGGAAAATACATGACGATGTTCGGTAGTCAGTTCAGAAATCTTATTTTGTTGATCAACATAAGGTCCGCACGCATTGATAATGACAGCGCTCCGAACTTCATATGTTTCTCCATTTCTAGTATTCCGGAGTTGTGTTTGCCATTCACCTTGCGTATTACAGTTGCTGCCCAATGATTCCATGTAATTGACTGCGGTGCAGTTATAGTTAATAGCAGAACGTATAAAATTGAAAACAAAGCGTGCGTCATTGTCGTAGAGAAAAGCATCAGAGTATTCAAAGCCGCCGATACTGTGATCGGTGTTAACCGTGGACTCGTCGTCATTGATTTGCTGCGGAGTCAAAAAACGTGGGGAACGTGTAAAAAAATTACCTATTGCCCAATAAAGCAAGGCTCCGCAATAAAGCAAAAATGGTGAAAAACGGAATCCTTTGTCCAGATTGGTAAAAAATCGGATCTCCCGGATGGACGAAGGGTAAGAACGGAGAAGATGGTTGCGTGACATGCAGAGTTGTCGCACCAAGGGAAATTCGTAAGTTTCCATATATTTGATTCCACCCCAGACGAGATTAGAGGAATTTTGGCTGGTGGAACCGGCAAAATCGCCTTTGTCAACCAAAGCCACTTTAGCACCTCGTGCGGCAAGAGCAGTTGCGGCAGCTGCACCGTTAATGCCTCCACCGATGATCAGGACATCGAAGGTTTTATCAGCTATTCTTTCAATATTGTTATCTCTCAGGTTCATAAAATATTATAAAATGAATGCTTAACCAAATAAAAAGTCTGAAAAGAATAGCTGAGTATTAAACGTTTTGTTTACCTCCCCTAACAGAATAATTCTGAATCTGGGCCTCAGCCTCAGCAATATATTATTTCGACGATTGGAGAATTCTATATCCCGCTTAAAGTGCCAACCGACTGATGCAGTATTCAAATAATAAATTAAACCCACTTGAATACTGCGATTGCATAACCAATCGAGAAAACCATTGCCCCCCATATTGAAATATCTAAAAGCCCTAGCCACGCAATGTGAATAAAGCCGCTGCCGAGAAGTGTAATAAATAAACGGTCACCTCGAGTCGTGTCTAAGCCGAGGATACCATGTCTTGGATCTCCTCCGGGCTTGAAATACTCCCAGACTGCCATCAGGCATAAGAGCAATAAAATTACAATGAAAAAAACCGCTGTCGGCCAAGTCCATGCCATCCAGGATAAATCCATTTACACCCTTCCCAAGGCAAAGCCTTTTGCAATGTAGTTACGAACAAAATAGATCACAAAAGCCCCCGGAATAAGGGTCAAAGTCCCTGCGGCTGAGAGTAACCCCAATTCATAACCAGCGGTACTGGCGGTGCGTGTCATGGTGGCGGCAATTGGTTTAGCGTCGACTGAAGTCAAGGTTTTTGCCAGCAGCAACTCGACCCATGAAAACATGAAACAAAAGAAGGCGGCCACTCCAATTCCGGCCGCAATTGAA
>Ga0208205_100043_pt1 | contig 20010 bp, 14 predicted proteins | sample DeeseametaMP1494_FD_184185 | JGI IMG/M metagenome (GOLD analysis project Ga0208205, IMG submission 184185) | Marine microbial communities from the Deep Pacific Ocean - MP1494 (SPAdes) | ecosystem: Environmental > Aquatic > Marine > Oceanic | place: South of Fiji, South Pacific Ocean | collected... | reverse complement strand
TACTTGAGTGGTGTTCCAATAATGAAATATATCTTATTTTGGACATGCACTGTGCGCCGGGGGCACAGAACAGAAATGATTTTTCCGATGGCAATGGAAATGAGGCTGGATTATGGGTGCATGAATATAATCGTGATTGGACAGTTGCAATCTGGAAATATATTGCCAAACATTATTCTGAATCGCAATGGATTGGCGGATATGATTTAATTAATGAACCCGTTTTGGAGGGAGGTTTCACATCAGGAAATTTGCGCCAATTTTTTATCGAGATAGTGGATTCAATCCGTAGCGTTGATCAAAACCACATTGTTTTTATAGAGGGTAATTGGTATGGGAACGATTTTACAAGCCTAACACCTCCGTTTGATGATAATATGGCGTATAGCTTCCATCATTATGTTGGTCCAAGTGATCAAACTAGCTGGGTTAACCAGTATGTAGGCATGAGCCAAGATTATAATGTACCATTATGGGTTGGTGAAATAGGAGAGAATTCTAACCACTGGGCTTACCACAAAATCAAATTATTTGATGAAAACAACATCGGGTGGAGTTGGTGGAATTATAAGCATAACAATAGCGTATCAACGTTGCTGGGTATTGACGCACCCCTAGGATTTAGGTCCATTCTTAATTACTGGTCCAACATAGGGCCTCGACCATCACAATCAAATGCAGAAAGTGGTCTGCAAGAATTGGTTAGTGCATACCTGATAGAAAATTGTCGTCCTAATATTGGACTTTTAGCTGCATTCAATGATCCCGAATTTGGTACAAAAGCAAAACCGTATAAGGATCATCATATCCCAGGCTTGTTAGCGGCAGTTGATTATGACCTTGGCATTAATGGTGTTGCATATCAGGATGATGTTTATGAGGACCCAGATAAATTTGGCGGTAATTCTACATCTTGGAATAACGGCTGGTCATATCGTAATGATGGTGTTGATATTGAAAAAAGCACAGATAACATCGGTGCAAATTATAATGTAGGTTGGACAAATCTACACGATTGGACAGGCTATACAATTACAGCAGATTCCAGCGGTATGTATTCCATACGTGTACGCATTGCTGCAATAGAAGGTAACGGCAGGTTACAAATATATTATAATAATGAACCTATTACAGGCGAAATAGGCGTGCATAATACTGGAGGTTGGCAAAATTGGCAATGGAGAACAATTGGTGATAATTTTATCGATGCAGGACAGGGTCTGCTCCAAGTGAAGATAAAAAATATTGAATTTAACATTAAGGATATGGACTTTGTATTTTTAGGTGAAATTCAACCAACAATAGACATTTATGGAAATTTCCCTAATCCTTTCACACTGGGGACCACAATAGTCTTAAACATTACCCACGATGTATCGGGGAACTTGAATATATACAATACTGCGGGTCATTTTGTCAAGAGGCTATACGATGGTTCTTTTACCCCCGGAAAGATGGTTTTCGACTGGAAGGGAAATGATCAATACAATAAAGCTGTAAGCTCAGGTGTGTATTATTTTCACCTTGATACAGAGAAGTTTTCCAGCTCAGGTAAAATGCTATTAATAAAATAGCATCCGGTTGTGCTGAAAAGAATAATTAAAAGATCTATTATTTTATTAGCACCATTTTATTTATTTGGCTAAAACGGTTGGTACTTACTGTATAATAATATATTCCTGTAGGTACGGTTTTGTTTCTATCATTCGTACCGTCCCAAACAATCATTTTATAACCAGGGGCCTGTTTTTCATTGAGAACAGTTTTTACATGATCTCCAAGTATATTGAATATATCGATTTTGACTACACTATTTACGAGTAACTCATAACTTAATGTAGTACTTGTGTTAAAAGGGTTTGGGTAAGCTGGGTGTAAAGTTATGTCTGTAGGAAATACTTGCTGAGATTGTTCATCTGTAATTTTAGCGTTGGCAGTGTTAACGAATCGTAGCGCATCGAAAACCACGTATGATCCCGCTGATGCTGAGTCAACCATATCCCGTAATATTACAGCACAATTTGATCCAGCAGAGATGAACATGGTTATAATAGTAGTAAAACTATCCGGATTGTTTGTTTGATCATGGGACACAATTGTTTTTGTATTATTCCCATTGGCATCCTTTATATAAATCTCATATAGGGCGTGAGTCGCAGCTTCGGTAATATTGGGCGTATATACATCAATATTATATTCTCCACTATCTGGTATTTCTGGAACCCAAATCGCATAATGAGCGCTATTATTACTATCTGTTAATGCAGGCACGGTCCAGGCGTCGTCATTATAACCGTTATTAACATAACTCCAGTTGGGCCCATAAAAGCGTTGAAAACCAGTATTACCATCATCAACAATTAAGTCTGATTTCCAGAGCCAGGCACTGGTAAAACCGCGTAAATTAATTATTGGGTCTTCGTAATCACCCCACCAGCCGTAAGGATCAACAGCCCAGGGCAGTTCTTGGTCAAAAAAGTGGTTTTCCTTGCGTATTTCAAAATGTAGATGAGGAGTTGAGGCACAGCCCGTCATACCATTGAACCCAATGGTATCACCTGCCGCTACTGTTTCGCCAACAGCAACATTTAAAGGCGGGTTTAAATGCAAGTAACAGGTAAAATAATCATTATAATGATAAATGATAATAAGGCCAGTAAGCCCATTGGGTTCAATGCCACCGGGGCAGGGATCAGCGCCCGGTGAAAAGGCAGACCAGATAACGTAACCATCTGCTGCTGCAAGAATTGGTACATCCGATGGCATATGATAATCATTCCCTGCATGGCCATCATAACAGGATGCCCCAGAATTACAATTAAAAGCAACAATGTTTTCCGAGAAAGAATTACCGTCAAACCGCACATTAATCCCATCAGGTATCTGGGTTGGATAGTGGTGGTCTGCATGATTTCTAATTGCGTATTGTTGAAATTCTGGCTCGACATAAGGCTTAACCGTTAAAAATGGTTCCTGACCAGAAATGATCTGGGTAGCAAAAAATATTGCTAAGTAGATAGAATAGTAACATGATCTATTCATTATATATTTTCACGTAAAAGAATTTTATGAATAGTGAAATTTAAACTTGGTGTGAGTCATTATTCTGGACAAATACTTTTTCAACAGTTATAATCAGCTACAAAATATAAAGAGTTTTTGGGGACAAGGGTTTTCATCATGAAATATATTATAGATATTGATCGATTGGGTTACATGCTTGCGATTGTGTTTTTTTGCTCCTCCATTTCTGCGGCGGTAATTGACAGTTCGTTTACTGTGAAATGGCATGACCTTCCTTGGGGTAGCGGCGGATTGCATCCTGATGGACCGCCATGGAGTATGGTTGGACCCTATGATTTCGATGATGATGGCTATGGTGATTTTATAGTAACCAGTAGTTATACTAGCAGTTTTTGTAATGGCGTTTATCATTTCGAAGCGGTTGCCGATGATTCTATCGCGCTGCAGTGGTATTATTATTTTGGCGATTTAAGCTGTTCTTTTGATAATTACTCTAGCGTTGCTGTTGGTGATATTGATGGCGATACCAATCCAGAAATTCTGGTGCTTGCCGATACAGAGCCCGGTGTTTCCGGACAGCATGGACTGCAAATATTTGAATGGAACTCAGATTCAATGTCCTTTCCTTATTTGCCTACGGTCACTTGGGATATGGAATTGGATAGTGTCTGGGAAGCAGCCCAAATTGTGGCTGCGGAGTTGGATGGAGATGCAAACCAGGAGGTAATTGTTTCCATCATGAATGGTCCCTGGGGCACTACGGGTAGCAGTAATTTCATGATTTTTGAGCTGGAAAACAGCGATTTCGACTCTGCATTATGGCACATCGAGTATACTGATCCAATAACTACAAACTGGAGTGGCTATAACATTTATGTCAATGATTTAGACCAGGACAGTCTGATGGAAATTTATACCATAGCCTGGGAAAATTATCATCTCATCATTTATGAAAATACAGGCGCTGAGGATTTGTATGCGTACCAGACAGATTTTTTTGTCAGCACAGAAGTGAATGATCGAGGCAACCAAAGTATTGTCATGGCAAATTTTGACGGAGATGATACGAATGAATTATATGCCGTTACATCCGGAACAAACTCATTGACCGGCGAACTGCTAACTCCTGGTTATTTTTATGCTATCGAAGGCATATCAAATGTCAGCCAATTGACCTTCTCAAATTTCCATTATCTCAATGATTATCTTGGAGGACTGCGGCAGATAAATACAGGGGATGCGGATGGAGATGGCAATCCCAATCTTTACCTGGCGGGGCATTATAACGAAGCAGTGTATGATTGGGAATTTGTTGGGACCAATCCATTGTCAGCTTCAAGCTTCACCGAGCATATTATATTTATGGATGATACTACAGATGATTTTACCAGTGGCAATGATCAGGGAAAAGTGCGAGTAGCAAAATTATTTGCTGGAGATATTGATAATGATAATTACGGTGACCTGGTATTTACTTCATCCAGCTTTGCTTCTGATAAACCACACATTTATTTTATCGAGCACGATGGATCTAGTGACATGGCGAGTGATGGACAAAACACAATGAAACCAGAGGCCTTTTCATTGCGACAGAATTATCCCAACCCCTTTAACCCCGAAACCCAGTTCAGTTATCAATTACCTTCTTCAGGTATGGTGCACCTGGCTATTTATGATTTGCTGGGTCGAGAGATTTACACCGTAATAGATGGATATCAGCGCGCCGGCAATCATAATGTTTTATGGACGGGGGTTGATAACCATGGTATATCCATGCATAGTGGAGTATATTTTTATGTACTTATTTCAGGATCAAAAACCATAACAAAAAAATTGGTTCTAACTAAATAGGAAAACTATTTAGTATCATTAAGCCACTTTTATTGATCAGTAGGAAAAAATGATCCACTTAATGACGTATTTTTACTCTATTCCCTTAATACTGATATGTGCAGTAAATCTTGTCTGTAGAGGTCCAGATTCCCCAACAAAATGGCCAACCACCTCTTGGGAAGTCACCTCAGCCACATCTCAAGGGATGAATTCTGATTCACTTGCCGCATTCAGCGCAAAGCTGGCTAGTGGCGATCTGGGCTATATCGATGGTATGCTTGTTATCAGGAACGGCATGATTGTTTTTGAAAAAGAATACACGAATGATTATGACTCTCTGTTCAAAACCACAGGCACTAAACTGGGTAAATACAATTACTATGATCCTGCCTGGCATCCCTATTATAATAATACCCGTCTGCACACCATGCAGTCTGTGAGCAAGAGTTTTACAGCGGCTGCTGTAGGTGTTGCGATAAATGATGGTTTGATCCCAGGTCTAGATGCAAAGATCATGGATTATTTTGATGAATATGAATCTTCTACGCCGGACCCGAGAAGAGATGCCATGACGATCAGAGATGTATTGACCATGACGACCGGTATTCAGTGGGATGAATTTTCCATGCCTTACACAGACCCCACTAGTAACTGTGTTCAAATGGAAGAGAGCTTGGACTGGATCCAATATGTAATTGATCAGCCTATGGCATTTGAACCGGGTGAGAAATATGAATATAATAGTGGTGCCACGATGTTGCTTTCATATTTGATCAATAAAACTACGGGGCAGGACTTGGCTGATTATGTTAAAACAAACTTGTTTGAGAGCCTGGGGATAACAGATTACTATTGGAAGCACACACCCACTGGACTTACTGATGCTGAGGGAGGACTATATCTAAACGCTAGAGATCTTGCAAAATTTGGTTACTTGTATCTCTACAACGGTAAGTGGGAGAACAAACAGATCCTGCCAGAAAATTGGGTGGAAATCACCCACGCAAAGCCTGTGGATACAATTTGGCCAAATTTTAAATATGGTTTTCAGTGGTGGCTAATGCCTTATGGTAAAAACCATACCGCACTGCTTGCTTCAGGCCTGGGAGGGCAACGCATGATTGTACTGCCGGAACTGGATATAGTGGCAGTATTTACCGGATGGAATATTTACGAAAAGCCTGCTCTAGACTCTTGGATGGCGATGAACAAAATGATTGATGCAGTAGTAGATGAATAAATGATTGACCCTAAACTAATTGTTTTAGCTATTTATTTTTCGATTCTGTTAGGAATCGGATTCTTTGCGTCCAAAAGAATTACCAATATTAGTGATTATTATGTAGGCGGTAAAAAGTTGGGCTACTGGATAGCTGCTTTGTCGGCTCGATCAACTGGTGAATCTGGCTGGCTTTTGATCGGTGTGACTGGGATGGGTGCTCTCATTGGCGTGAGTGCATTTTGGATAGTGGTAGGCGAGGTTTTAGGTGTTTTTATTTCATGGCAGTTTATGGCCAAGAAATTCAAGCGCTTGACGGATGAATATAATTCTATTACCATTCCAGATTTTTTAGTTAGCCATTTTCGGTCATCGACAAATACGATCCGTATTATCGCCGCCGCCGCACTATCGCTTTTTGTGGTTATATATGTAAGTGCACAAATTGATATTACGGGCAAGACATTCGAATCTTTCCTGGGTTTCAATTATTACACCGGCATCATCTTGGGTTTTGGGATCGTTGTACTGTATATTTTTTCTGGTGGGTTTTTAGCGGTGGCTTGGTCGGATTTTTTCCAGGGATCCCTGATGTTTGTCGGCTTGCTGATGTTACCCATTGTCGCTTATTTCAGCTTATCATCCGATGCATCCTTAATTAGCGGTCTGTATGCGCTTGATCCCGCGTTACTTAATATTTGGGGCCCCGGTGGCTTCAGTTTGCTCAATCTTGCTACTGTTGCAGGTCTTGTATCTATCGGGATAGGATTTATGGGATCACCCCAGGTTTATGTACGATTTATGGCCATTGAAAGTGAGAATGAAATTGAAAAAGGTAAATGGGTCGCCATTATTTATACACTCCTAACAGATACAGGTGCAGTAATGATCGGTATTTTAGGTAGATATATGCTGACCAAAACGGGTCAAGATCCAGAAGCAGTTTTAGGTGTAGCTGGAGAAAATGTTTTGGCCATTTTACTTAACCAGGTCATGCCTATAGCTATTATAGGTGTTTATATTGCTGCTGTATTATCAGCAATTATGTCTACAGTTGATTCATTGCTTGTTGTCGCTTCCAGTGCGGTGTCCAGAGATTTTTATCAACAGATAATCCGCCCTGATATTGATGAAACTTTCTTAATGGGTCTTTCAAAAAAGGTAACCCTAATTTTGGCATTTTTAGCTTTGGGTGTTGCTCTGCTTGTATCAGTTTTATTGCCAGATAGGACGGTTTTCTGGTTTATTATTTTTGGCTGGTCGGGTATAGCAGCCACCTTCTGTCCGGTAATAATCCTATCTCTGTCTTGGGATGGGTATACAGAAAAAGGTGCAATTGTATCCATGGTAACAGGTTTTCTATGTGTGCCTTTATTTAAATTTATTATACCTGCCATAGATGGCATTGGGATTTACTTTGATAAACTTGATGTTATGTTGCCATCTGTATTGTTGGCTATAATTGCTGGTGTCGTTACTAGCAAGACAATAGAATAGTCTTCAAGTGCAATACTATTATTTCACATTGATTTGGATAAGGTAATTTCAACCATTAGTATGATTCGTGAAAAATATATCCTTTTCTTGACAGTAATAATTCAGTGGGTGATGCTGTCCGGGGCGTTATCACAATCACACTGGGAGACAGCGATTTATGCAGAAGATACTTGGCATTATTTTGTGGGTACAAGCGCACCGCCCTCAAATTGGAACGACCTAGACTTTGACGAAAACAACTGGTCCTCCGGTCAGGGTGGTTTTGGTTATGCCGATGAAGATGATAATACCACTATTCCAAATACCTTAGCGGTATTTTTTCGCAAATCATTTCAAGTCGACGGTTTGGATGAAATCTTATCTGCCGCTGTCCACGGTGATTATGATGATGGCTTTGTGGTCTATATAAACGGGGTTGAGATTGCCCGATCTTTCAATATGGGTACCCCGGGGACAGCGGTGCCCTATGATCAAACTACAGAGGGTGACCATGAAGCAGTTATGTATCAAGGTGGTATACCTGATGTATTTATTTTAGATAATAATGATCTTGACGGTTTATTGCAGGCAGGTGAAAATGTATTTGCTGTTGAGGTACACAACGTTAATTCTACATCATCAGATATGTCTAGCATATTCTTTTTATCTTTTGAGTTAAATATGGGCATTTCTTACTATGGAGCAACACCAGATTGGTTTTATATACCAATAGAATTCTCCACATCTCATTTACCTATAGTTGTTGTTAATACGAATGGTCAGGATATCCCAAACGAAAATAAAATAACAGCTCATATGGGCATCGTAGATAATGGCTCAGGAGAAATGAATCATCTTTCCGATCCTTATAATCACTACGATGGTTTCATTGGCATTGAGCTGCGTGGTTCATCAACCCTGTGGTTTCCCAAAAAACAGTTCGCCGTTGAAACAAGAGATAGCCTTGGAGACAATAATAATGTCTCGTTGTTGGGCATGCCGGTGGAGAACGACTGGATTTTTAATGCACCATATACAGATAAATCACTGATGCGCAATGTACTGATCTACAAGATGGCCCAAGATGCTGGCCGCTATGCCAGTCGATCACATTATTTTGAGTTAGTACTGAATGGAGATTATAGGGGTGTATATGTCATGCTTGAAAAGATAAAGAGGGATGACAACAGGGTGGACATTGCTAACCTTAATCCCGAGAATGTCAGTGGTGATGATCTTACTGGAGGCTATATAATTAAAATTGATAAATGGGATGGTGAGAATGTGGATGGCTGGTATTCTGAACCTCAATTAGAAAATTACAGCGGATTTTATTATCAGTATCATTATCCCAAACCCGATGATATTGTATCAGAACAACAGGAATATATCATTGATTATATAGACAATTTCGAACAGGTAGTGATCAGTGAAAACTTTTCGGACCCAATATTAGGTTATCCGAGCATTATCCATTGGGATTCATTTGTGGATTTTTTGATAATGCAGGAAATAACAAAGAATGTAGATGGTTACCGGCTTAGTAGCTACCTCTACAAGGATAAGGATAGCAATGATGGCCGTCTTATCGCTGGACCCATCTGGGATTTCAACCTTGGTTTTGGTAACGCGGATTATTGTGATGGCGGCACAACAACTGGCTGGGCAATAGATTTTAATTTGGTATGTCCAGGGGATTCATATCAAATTCCATTTTGGTGGTATTTAATTTGGTCTGACGAGAGTTTTCGCTGGTCGGTACAGCAGCGGTGGCATGAGCTGCGCCAAAACATGCTATCGAATGCAGCTGTAAATACAGTTATTGACTCTCTGCGAGACCATATTGGTGTTGCCGCCGATCGCAACTTTGAACGCTGGCCGACATTAGGGGAATACGTTTGGCCTAATTATTTCATTGGTGAAACCTATGAGGAAGAAGTAGAATATCTACGAGACTGGATAATGACCAGGATGGAATGGATGGACAATGAATTGCTGGCTACATACGGCAACGGGTATTTGGTTCCAGAGGTATTTGCTCTAAATCCAGTATATCCTAACCCATTCAATCGCGCGGTATCAATTCGGTACTTATTACCCATAGATACTGATATTAAACTAGATGTATTCAATACCAAGGGAGTTCATGTCAATTGCCTTTTTGAAGGTAAAAAGCATGCGGGTATTCATACATCACCTTGGGATGGAAGAAATAAATATGGCCAGGATGTCAGTAGTGGGATGTATATTATTTTATTAGAGGCTGACAATTTGCAATATAATCAGCATCATTATACAGAGACCAGAAAAGTAATCTTGGTAAAATAAAATATTTGAAAATTTATAGGGGCCGTAAGGCCCCTAATGCACTCGCCGTGAACTGAGATCAGGAAAAATACTTGACAGAGGTTTAAATCAGTCCGTACAATATAATACGCACGTAAGAAACTGCGGTTTGATGTGCTTTGATAAATAAATAGATAAATAAAAAAGGAGCATACCATGCAAAAGGGTAGCGTGAATAAAGTTATACTAGTAGGTCACCTAGGAAGTGACCCTGAAGGCCGGTTTACGGCGGGAGGAACCGCGGTTACTACGTTTAGTATTGCCACAAATGAATCCCGTCGTAATAGTGACGGCAATTGGGAGGACCATACAGAATGGCATCGTTGCGTGTTATTTGGTAAGCAAGCAGAAACAGCTGCGGAATATGTGAAAAAAGGTCAAATGGTGTACGTTGAAGGTCGCCTACAGACCCGCTCGTGGGAAGATAAGGATGGCGTAAAACGGTACTCCACAGAAGTAGTTGGTAATTCATTTACAATGCTGGGTCGCCGGAGTGCTGATGATGGTGGCAACCCACCCCCAACAGACGATGACGACCTTCCGTTTTAATAAGGAATGACTAAATAAAGAGAATAGGGAGCTGTGCACCCTATTCTCTTTATTTTATCACAAATAATGTAAAAACTCCGGTCGTGAAGTCAGTACGTACAAAACTAGATTCCTATAAATTGTTGCCGAAGTGGTACCGTTATGTGATGAGTTATTTAAATTTGTTCTTAGGCAGTATTCTGGTAAAGACTGATATTCGTGGACGACAATATATTCCCAAGAAAGGTCCGTATATTATTGCTATAAATCATTTCCATATTTTTGACCCAGCCTTGGTTGCGTATAGTATTCGTAAGCCGATCAGTTTCCTGGCAGCTAGTGATCAGGAAATAGAGTGGTATGTGATTTTAGCGGGGAAACTGTATGGATTTATACCCACGAACAGGTCACACTTAGCGCCTTCAACAATTAAAAAAGCCATACAGGTTCTTGCCGAGGGTGATATCCTAGGCATCTTTCCGGAAGCTACTGCAGACTTTGCGCTTCGAGAACCGAAAAAAGGTGTAACATATTTATCTGTTAAATCGGCTTGTAAAATATTGCCGGTCGGCATTGTCGGATTGGATGATATTTGGAATAATTGGTTGCGCGGCGTGAGACCAAAAGTGTCTGTTAGGATTGGGAAACCATTTTCAGTGCCGGAGGAATTCCCGCCTGACCGCAATAAAAGAGAGAAACTGCTTAGCGATATAGGGAATGCTATAATGTGTCACATAGCTGCTTTACTTCCTGAGGATCGCCATGGGCACTACAGCGGCAACCAGAAAATAAAATATTACAAGGGCTGAATTATTCTGTCTGTTTATTGATTATTAATATAATCAGCCCAATAAAAATGATTAGGCTGCCACCTACTACATAAAAAGGCACTCTTTCTGCAAATAATAGCCAGGCCAGGTAAGATGCAATAATTGGTTCACCTAATGGAAAGGCGGCAATAACTGTTGGTGAGACAAATTTTACAGAATAGCTGAATGCTGTGTGTCCTATTAGAGTTGGAATTAACCCCAGCATGAATAACCAGAAATAATCGTTTTTAGTGTATCCAAAAAGTAGGTTATCCAAAACAATGGAACTGACCAGAAGTACGATTGCTGATACGGTATATACCATTCTTGTGTAGGTTATAACCGGAGTGGTTTTTCTTACTTTGGCCCCAATAAGGAAGACAGATCCTAAAAAAACAGCTGATAGTATTGCCATAATATTTCCTAAACCTGTGTCATCCACACTCCCCAGATCGTCACCTTGCACAATAATACCTCCAACCAAAATGATCAAAAGCGCTGTGATAGTGATCCAGCTGAGTTTGCGGTTGTACCACAATCGTTCGAATAGTAACGTAAAGGCTGGTGCCACGATACCTAGAACAGTAGTGTTGGCAATCGAAGTTAGTTTCAAGGCACCGAACCAGAAAATAAAGTGCATTGCCAATAGAAAACCAGCGGCAAGTACAAGTCGGATATTTTTTGGTGTAATCGATTCTTGCGGACGAATGGAACTATAACCCCATAGCATGGCGCTGGCGGATGTCATACGCCAAAATGCAATAACAGCTGCAGGAACTAGCGGTAAAAGCCTAGCGATTACTGGAGATGTGGATATGGCCAATAATCCAACGATCAGGATCGTATAGATCCATTTATTCATTTAACAATAATGATCTATTCAATAAATGCTATGTGAATCAATAATCATCGTTATTTCGTTACTTTCTTATAATTATTGGGTACAAGAAAATGTCTCAACTCTAACGCTTCGCTGATTAGCTTAGTAATTTCTAACTTCATGCTGAAATTGGGCTCATCATCATCATCACCATAGCTCTTTATGACAGCTTTAATAATTTCCCCTGGAATTGGCTCTAGTTCATGAGGTATATTTTCTATTGTTAGCATCATGTTTGAAAACCCCCTGCCGAGAGGTGTAATAACACTGTCAGGTCTTCCCAGTTCTAATTCTAGCGCCCGGTTCAATGAATCTGCAAGTCGTAATTGTGGCAGTTCCGGTACAGACCATTCTTCCAATACCAGGCGACTTCCGTTGGCGCTGGTAAATGTGGTGACCCATTTTTTACTTTGTTTACCCAATAGAATAACATCATAATTCTCAACACGGGAAACGCCCTCAAGTGGATTGTCATCGTCTCCAATGGTCGTTGACCAGGACGATCGTTTTTTACCGGAATCTTCTTTTTTTGTTTCGGTAGTATCTTGTTTATACAACGCTTTTTCAAACGGCACTACCCAGTATTCCTTATCTTCAATATCGTACTTCCAAAAATTGTGGCTATTGATATCAATAATTTTTCCTTTAGACTTATTTACAAACAAGCGTGCGTAAAAACGCTCAGCTTTTGAGTTTTCAATTGAGTGTCGCATATTGGGACCAAAGGTAATTTTTTCTATCCGATTAATTGGACCTATGTAGGGAATATCGAACACCATGGTAAGTTCTATGGCCACCTGCTGTGACTGAGCCACAGTCACGTTATATGTACAAATAATTATTAATCCTATTTTAGTAATTGTGCGCATAATTGTTTCTAGTGACAATACCAGGTTTTTGATATATAAGAATACGCAGTTACTTTATACTAAGATACAATGTATTCTGATGCAGTGTTTCACCCTCTACAATATAAACAGTCTGGTTTGCAGGTATATTTTCAAATGTTTGATCTATTCCACTAGGCCAGGATACATCGATTTTTTCGATAGTGTCAATCGACCCTAGACCAAAATATATTTCTTTTGCGTTGGTGGAAAAATATCCCTGGCCAGATATAAGTGCCTGCTCATCCTTTACTGGGCCGGCAGTGATACTTACAGTCGCGCCGAAACCGTCACGATTTGATTTTGTACCCTCCAGCCGCACTTTGAGCCAATTATTATCACTTTTGGTTTCATTGTGAAATAGAATGCCCTTCCCTTGGTTGGGATCGAAAATATTATTGCCCTGACCATCTTCTACCTGTTGTCCATTGACGGTTACAAAAATGTCAACCTTACCATCATCATCATAATCAGCAAAAATCGCGGATCGATGAATACGTTTGCCCGTGGCAAGTATGCCAGATTTTTCGGAAATATCGGTGAATCGACCGTGCCCATCATTTTCGAACAGAAGATTGGATTGGCGGTTGTCACCACTAACTGAATTTAAGTGACCGTTGGCGAAGAAAAGGTCCAGATCTGTATCATTATCTAGGTCAAACAGACCAGGCGCCCAGCTTACTTTAGGCCAGGTAAGTTTGTGTAATAATGGTGATTCGAAATCATGCACAAACACCGCATTCCGCAGTTGGCCATCATTGCTGCTTTTGTTATCAATGAGCGTTGCCAAGGTATTGACCTCTGCCGCAAAGTTTGTGTATATCAGATCTGTTAAGCCATCCTTATTGAAGTCTCCCAACGCTATCCCCATACTGCCATCAGTGGTACTAAGGCCACTGGGGCCAGAAAAGGGCTTAAATGTTCCGTTACCGCGATTAAGGTAAAAACCATTGGCGTCTGTGTCGTTGGTAACAAACAGGTCGGGCAGACGGTCTTCATTAAAATCGTTGAATACTACCTGCATCGATTTTCTGGAGGCATCATCCAGCACACCAGTACTTGCCGTCACATCGCTGAATGTACCATCACCGTTATTTCTGAATAATGTATTTGGTAATCCGCCGAAATCCATAGGGAACCGTAAGCTGGAGTATTGAGGTCGCCGCGAAAAGTCAACATATCCAGTGACATATAAATCTAAGTCCCCATCGTTATCGTAATCACCCCACGCCGATCCGCCATACCACCAATCCTTGATGCCTTCCGGAAAGGCAGTTGTGCTTACATCTGAAAATGTTTTATCACCATTGTTTAGGAAGAGCTTGAAATTTCCATAATTTGTAACCAGTAGGTCTGGATAGCCATCGTTGTTGTAATCAGCCGATGTTACGGCCATTCCCTCACTTTCATCTTCGGCGCCAGAATTTTTTACGCGGGCGAATTTCCCATTCCCGTGGTTTTCATAGAGGGCATTGGTTACACTGGCATCTCCCTGACAATTAACAAGGTAAAGGTCCCAGTCTCCATCCCGGTCATAATCGAACCAGGCGCCTCCGGACCCATTCATTTTGATTAAGTGAACGTTTGCAAACTCATCCAAAGTCATTAATCTGCCATTTGATTTCCAGTATTCCTTTTCCTCTTCAAAGACCAGACTTAATCTTTCATTTGTCGCTGCACCAACTACAGTAGGTCCAATTTCACACCACCGCGGGCGAGGGGCATAATGTACGAAGTCAATTCCAGCAGCAACGCTTCTGTCCTGCAGGGATATTGTAGATGCTGTCTGTCCCTGGAGATCAGTAGCGCCAAGGGATAGGATCACCGCTGAAAAGATATAAAAGTAATGAAGCATTGTTCGATCTTCTATCATCTGGAATTGGCTATCAGATTCCATATAATCAATAATTTACTAGTTAACCGTTATACTAGCCTCATTTATTATTCTTTTTATATTGGCATCATCTATTATGCTTGATGATAAAGGTATATAATCGAATTCTACTGTATTTGTCGCGCTGGCCAGTTCTGTTTGGGCTAACTGTAATTCTGTTTTTATCCGCTTAATTCTTTGTGTCATATCGTAATTCCCCGCATACATTTCTTCCAAACTTATCGATGCTCCTCCATGTAGTAAGTGCAGTGTTTCCTCTATAAACTTCTCCCTTTCAATTAGCATACTAATGTCTTTCAGGGATGAATCAATATGGGCTATGTGTATTTTTATGGTTACGAGGGCCTGACCAAACTCTCCTACCTTATACAGCAAAGGGCCCTTCTCAGGTGGCCTGGTTTTTCTTGGCGCACCCCGATGTCCACTGATAAACATGAAATCCGCTTCTACCAATGCATCTCTTGTAACCACCGCATCAACAAATGAACCATTAAACAATACCACCTGATAATCTGACCGGTTGGCTAACTTTTCCAATAGATCTTTACCGGTCTGTATTGGATCTTTAAGTTTATATTTATCCGAACTGTTTTCTAATAGATTATTTGTTAATCCAATCACAGCTATAGTAAATCCATTTCGTTCAATGGTGGTGAATGGCTTGAAAACAGGTTTCCCGGATCGACTGTGAACAATGTTTGCTGATATTAATGGGAATTCTGCCGAGTTTTTTAGGTTACTAACATTAATTACATTGGCTAGATCCTGTGCACCAATGTTGAGCGCATCATAGCCGATTTCATTATAACATTTGATCAGGCCGATAGAATTATCTCGGATATTGAATAGATTTCCTGCATCTAACAAAATTGGTTCTATACCGGCAGTTCTAAGGTCTTTTAAAAATGTAGCCCTTCTGGCCAGGCCGCCCAAAGAGTCCAGTCGTGCTTTTTGTGGTTGAAGCGATCCTTGTACGTTACCTGTGGTCACAACAATAAATTCCCCGGTAATTGTACGCGGTTTGGTGCAGGAAAAGAATAGTGCCCCAGAAATTATCGTTAAAAATAACTTACTATATTTCATACCAATCAAGAATTTAAATTGTTTAGGTTACTTTAACCAACCATCAGAATGGGATCGGAAATACGGTGTATTGAGTCCAAATTAAGTTATAGTTTTGAGGATATATACATGAAGGGGAAATGATATGATTAATGAATGGGATCTTACACAAACAAATCAGGCTAGACTCAAACAGCATATGCCAAATGTTGCCGTCTTGGGATCCAGCGCAATTGAGGCCCATAATTATCACTTGCCGGAAGGCCAAGATTTTCTGCATACGGAAGCGATTGTAAAACGTGTAGCCCAAATGGCTTGGGAAAAAACCAGCTCAGTGATATGTTTACCAACTATACCTTATGGCGTTGATTGTAACCTGCTGGAATTTCCACTGACAATTCATGTGAAACAAACCACCTTGGATCTCATGTTGACAGAAATCGTAGCATCACTTGCCCACCATGGTATAAGGAAAATAGTTTTGATTAACGGTCACGGAGGTAACGATTTTACTCCTCTGGTGCGGCAAATACAGGCTGATCTAGGTGTATTTATTTTTTGGTGCAATGTCTATGAAGTTGGGCAAGATAAGCATAATGAAATATTTGATACTGCGGATGATCATGCCGGAGAGCTGGAAACATCCATGGCGCTGGCACTATTTCCCGAACTGGTGGAATTAGAGCAAGCAGATAGTGGCGCTTCACGACCTTTTCAATTTGAGGCTTTGGAGCAAGGGTGGATAAAGACGAGTCGGATGTTTTCCAATCTTAATGATCATTGTGGAAACGCTGATCCCAGTTTATCTACAGCGGAAAAGGGACAGCAATATCTAGATTTTATTTGCAATCGGATAAGCAATTTTCTTATTGAGTTGGCTGAAGCTGATGTCAATGATCATTTCCCACATTTTCCGGAAATTAAACATTAATTACCGTTTAATTTTTTCAGATAGTTGAGGGCAACTGCGTTGTCTGACTGGTAAGTAAGCACCTGTTCCCAGGCGCTGCGTGCTTTTTCTTTTTGGTTTGAAAGGGCATAAACAACGCCCATGTTTAACCATATGTCTGTCAACTTATGGTTCCTATTAACAATATAATTGTATGTAGACAGAGCTGTGATTGTATCTCCCTGAAGTAGATAGAGATTTGCCACATTGTTCCATATATCAAAATTATCAGGATCTAGGTACAGGGCTACTTTATAGGAGTGCATAGCATCATTATATCTTCCAACTTTTCTCAGGGCGAAGGCCAACGCGGCGTAAGAGTAAGGGTCATCCGGCAAGGCGCGGACAGTGTTTTCCAGGTGGTCAATTTTTGCCTGTGCAGCCCGTACCTGTTCTGCTTGTTCTAAGTAGTTTTCACCATCTGTTTTTTGCCCTGCCTTGACAAGTGCCCGGCCAAGGTTATAATATGCGCCGTGGTGCCAGGGCCATTTTTCCACTATCTCTCTAAGGTTATAAATAGCTTCACTACCCCTATCCATTTGTACCAGTAAGGTGCTGTATACATAGCGGTATTCCAGGTTATCTGGCTCAATTCCATAGGCACGCCCAGCGTGCTGTAGCGCTTGATTAAGTTTTCCTTCATCTTCTTCTAATTGAGCCAGATTGAAATGAGCGGCTGCATAATTCCTATCCAAATCAATCGCTTTTTGAAAATATGTTCTAGCGCTATCGGTTTTACCTAGTTCAACAAATGCCCGGCCCAACGCCCGCAGAGGTATCGATGCTTGATTCTGCGTTATCTCTTGTCCATAATAATTAACTGCCTGACTGAAATTTTGTTGGCGGTATGCATTATTACCAAGGTTGTTCCATACGCCCCTGTAACCGGGTGCAGCTTTCAGCGCATTCTTATATGCTTGTTCTGCTTCTGCAAATCGGCCAAGTTCTGAGTATACACGGCCCTTAAAGAAGTGAACATCTGCTTTTTGTGTGGCATACTTATCCGCACTGTCAGCTAAGGTAAGAGCCTGAATAAAATTGTGCTGCTTCAACGCGTCACTCCCTTGCAGTAAAAAACGACTTGTCCTGGGATTGCTGCTGTATGACACATCGACAACTTGTTTTTCATTGCTGGAACAGCAATAAAGGAACAGCAATAAAGGAATTAGAAGCATCATTGAACTGTCCACTTACCCCGTTCCTCAGTAATATTGATTTCTTGTCCGCTATTGATATTGAGAAATACTTCCATTGATCCGTTGGGCCAATATACATACAAACTATCTAGCACCTCCTCACTGCCAAGACCAAAGGTAACTGTTTGTTCAGAATGCGACATAAAACTGGATCCTGTCTTGACCCTCCGCACCATGCGCTTATTTTTTGTTATTCCAACTAATTTTGTGCCCAGACCGCCTCTGGCGCTGGCTATTGATTTGACATTTACACGTAAAAAATTATTTTCATTATTATCATTGCGAAATAAATGTACTGGTCCATTGTTTTCCGTAACCAATATATCTAACGTTCCATTTTTATCATAATCTGAGTACGCAGCGCCGCGGCCAACAATGGGCTGGGCCAATGGACCACCAATACTCGGTACAATATCAGCGAAATGACCGTTCCCATCGTTAAGAAATAAATGACTTGGTTGCCGGTAGTAAATGCCATCCTGCGTGTGTTCAATTCCAATTTGAACATGTCCATTGGCGGTAAATAGATCCAGATCACCATCCAGTTCTGCATCAAAAAGAAACAATCCAAATGTCAATGTCATGAGGCTTGGTCTTCCGATTTTCGATAGGGCTGCCCGGTCTTCGAAATAATTACCAGTCTGGTGACGAAATACACTGATCATTTCCTTGGAAAAATTGCCCACAAATATTGTTTCTCTGCCGGAATTATCTACCACGCCCGCATCGATACCCATCCCGGCTCTGGCACGTCCATTTTCATCATAAGCCATACCGCTTACCGCACCGATTTCTTTAAACGTACCATTACCATTATTCACGTAAAGTAGATCCCGTTGGGTATCACTGGCTACCGCTAAGTCGGGCCAGCCGTCATTGTTGAAATCCAGTTCTGTTGCGCCCAGCATTTTACCTGGGGCTGGCAGAAAACCTGCCTGTTCAGTTTTATCTGTAAAAGTACCATCACCATTGTTACGGTAGAAACGACTGGGAACACCATTATACAGTTCAGGAGTGCAGTAGTTTTTTGTATTGCCGTCCAGTGTACACCAGATATCGTTTTCAGGAGACCAGTCTACATAACTGCCTACGTACAGATCCACCCACCCATCTTGATTAGCATCAAAGAATATAGCTGTTGTACTCCACAGTAAATCTTTTTCCAGGCCGCTGCCCAAACTCACATCAGTAAAAGTACCTCCATCATTACGGAATAAATGATTTTGCCATATGGTTGTAAAGAAAAAGTCCTGATCATCATCATTATCATAATCAGCCACTGTTATGCCAAAGCCGTAGGTATGTAGATCAGCCAGGCCCGCAGCTGCAGTTACATTTTTGAAAGTTCCATCCTGATTATTATGGTATAAAAATAGAGCTGGAGCAAACACAGCGCTTTTCTCAGGCCATACGCCACCACCTACCAATAAAATATCTGACCAGCCATCACCGTTATAATCGATGAAACCTCCCCCAGACCCCATGGATTCAGGAAACCATTTATCTCCAACAGCACCTGTAACATGGCGAAAATTCGCTAACCCAGCAGTCGCCGTAACGTCTGTAAAATTGATTTGCGTTTTATTAGTAGATACGGGCTGTTTATTCTCACAGGAAATGAATATTGTAACTGCAAAAAGAACAGTGATTTTTCCGGCAAGGTAGGGGCTCATTGTTATTAATTTAATGTTTCTAAATAGTCTCTTAGGGTGGTGTTATCAGGGTCAAATTCAAGCCCTTTCACCCAAGCTTGACGCGCATAATTTTTCCTGCCTGAGCTGGCATATACTACGCCAAGATTTAACCAAATATCTACAAGCGTAGAATCCAAAGATAGAATCGCTTCGTACCTAATGATCGCCTGCGCTGTATCGCCATCCATTAGGCAGAGATTGGCAATATTATTT